>Ga0265297_10000672_pt1 | contig 96053 bp, 92 predicted proteins | sample Munlanlwell13791_FD_192502 | JGI IMG/M metagenome (GOLD analysis project Ga0265297, IMG submission 192502) | Leachate microbial communities from a municipal landfill in Southern Ontario, Canada - Leachate well 137-91 | ecosystem: Engineered > Solid waste > Landfill > Unclassified | place... | reverse complement strand
CTTGGAGGTGTTTGCGCATAATTTTATTGATGCGGTTGATTGTCTCGATCATATGGATCGGGATACGGATGGTACGCGCCTGATCGGCGATCGCACGGCTGATTGCCTGACGAATCCACCATGTCGCATAGGTCGAAAATTTGTACCCTTTTTGGTACTCAAATTTATCGACCGCTTTCATCAACCCGATATTCCCTTCCTGGATCAAATCGAGGAAAGGGAGACCGCGGTTAGTATAACGTTTCGCGATAGAGACAACGAGACGGAGATTCGATTTTGCCATCCGTGTTTTAGAGACCTCGGAGATGTTTTTACCCCGTTTGATCTGTTCTAGAATATCGGCCAGTTTTTCCGGCTCCATGTTGAAGCCGCCTTTGGACGCCTCTTTGGTCTGGATCAGTTTTTTGATCTCCATATAGGTACTGACCATCGTCGCTTCGGGAACTTTCGTCGCAATCTCTTCTTTGGTCAGATCGCAGATTTTATTGAGAATCAACGTGTGATTCTTTTTGAGCTGATCGTTAAAAAGAGGAAGCTTATATTCAAGACGTTTCAACTCGCGGTCAAATCCCTCATCACTGCGGAGTGCCGTCTCCATAGAGCGGACAAGTTCGTTAATCAATTTAGAGGTCGGTCCGAGATCGAGCAATGCCTCTTTTAGCATTTTTTTCTTAAAGCTTACATTGAGGAAAAATAATACATATTCCGCATCCATCTCATCGATTGAACGCTCTTCCAACATCTTCTCCGTCGCTTTTACCCACTCTTTTTTTGCTTTTTCCAGCGCTTTAAATGAGGTTACGACTTTTTCAACCCGTTTTTTATCTTTTACCGACGGGGCTTTTTCAGTTGATTCTTCATCATCGCCCTCGTCATCGCTATCATCATCACTGTCATCTTCGTTCTCTTCTTCAAAGCTTTTGAAAAGTTCTTTGACACGACGTTCACGATTGATCAATGGGTCTTTATAGTCGAGGATGAAATCGATAAGATAGGGAACCGAGCAGATTGCATCGATAATGATCCCTTCACCCATCTCCATCCGCTTGGAAATCTCAACCTCTTCTTCTTTGGTTAGAAGAGGAATCTGTCCCATTTCACGAAGGTACATACGTACGGGAGAATCCGAACGTGACCATTCTAAGAGTTCATGCTGTTTGAGAATGTCAAACTCGTCTCCGCTCGCCTCTTCGATGTACTTGAGCTGAGCGGCACGCTTGGCGGCGGCTTCTTGCTGATTGAGCATTTTGGCGTGTTCAGAAGAGGTAAAGAGGCAGATTTTATGTTTCTGAGCCAATTTAAGGATGTTTTTTGCTTGAGCAAGGGTAGGTTGTTTGTCAAAAGGATCGACAATTGTTTCATAGGTGAGACAATTCTTGGATTTATGTTCGGTAAATAGGGTTTCGAGATGTTTATTTAGATCTTTGACACTCATACGAGGAGGACTCCCTTAACGTTAAAAAAGAGTTGGATTATACCGAAATTTTTCTTAAAGAGTGTTATTTTATGATTGTCTTTAAAATTTGCATGGTATGGAACAGTTGTTGCTATCTAACTCGTAACACTCCACAAGGATGATGAATGCAGACCGGATATTATGCGGCAACAGGCGGGATGGTAGCGCAGTTTAATCGTATGGACACGATTGCTTCGAATCTCGCTAATGCTAATACTGCTGGGTATAAAAGAGATCAGTTGATTACGGGTGACTTTGCACGTCTGTATAAAACAGCCCAAAGCGAGCTTCCGATCGCCAATCAAACGGAGGCAGCGGCTCAATATTTTAATCGTGCACTCTCCCGCGTTCCTCAAATCACTGATGCGTATACCGACCAAAGTCTGGGTGCGATGCAGCGGACGGATAATACGTTTGATTTGGCTCTTTCAAAAGAGGGACAGTTCTTTGCGGTAAAGACACCTCAGGGAATCCGTCTTACCCGTGATGGCTCATTTACTTTGAATGATGAGGGGAAACTGGTCAATAAACAAGGGTACGAAGTCCTTGCGGCTGATAAAACATCGATAACTTTCAATCCCCAGGACAGTGTAATCACACTCGATAAAAACGGTCAATTTTCGACCAATGTCCCGGGAACGACACAGATGGTTGCCAATAAAAAACTTTTAGTGGTAGAACCTCAAAATATCAGAAACATTATGAAAGAGGGGAATAACCTTTATTTGCCTGAAGCGGCTGATCCTCTTACGCCGTTGGCGGAAAGCGGAAGCGTTATGCAGGGGTTTATTGAAAAAAGTAACGTTAATGCCGTCAATGAGATGATTGCATTGGTCGAAGCAAACCGTTTGGTGGGGATGTATCAAAAAGCGATGGATTCGCAAATGAATGATCTAAATAAAGACGCGATTGAGAAACTCGCGGTAACACGTCGATAAGATAAGGAAATAAGACTATGATGCAATCGCTTTATACCAGCTCAACGGGGATGCTCTCTATGCAAACCCAAATCGATACCACTGCCAATAATATTGCCAACGTTAACACCATGGGGTACAAAAAATCCCGTGCCGAATTTGCCGATTTGATGTATAAAGTCATGACCTATGCCGGAACCTCTACCAGCGATACGACCAAATCACCGACGGGGATCGAAGTGGGGCTTGGGGTCCGTCCTACATCAATCAATAAAATCTTTACCGAGGGGAGTTTGAAACAAACGGACAATTCTCTTGATTTAGCGATCACCGGAAAAGGTTTTTTCAAACTTGAACTTCCGAACGGAACCGAAGTCTATAGCCGTAACGGCTCTTTTAAAATAGATGAAAACGGAACGATCGTAAACTCGGACGGATACAAACTGGTTCCGGAAGTCGTTATTCCCGAAGATTCTACCAACATCAGTATCGGTACCGACGGTATCGTCAGCGTTACCCAATCGGGGCAAGCTCAAGCAACCCAAGTAGGGCAAATCTCTTTGACCAGTTTTATCAATCCGGCCGGTTTGCATGCGATGGGAGATAACCTTTTTGTCGAAACCGACAGCTCGGGTCAGCCGATCGAGGGGACTCCGGGTGAAAACGGGATCGGAAATATCCGACAGGGATTTGTAGAACTTTCAAACGTTCAATTAGTAGTCGAGCTAACCGATCTTATTACCGGTCAGCGCGCATACGATGCGAATTCCAAAGTAATTACCACCAGTGATGAAATGCTGGCGACAACAAACGGCTTGAAACGTTAATAAATCTTTCTAATCAGCACCATAGAAATGGTTCTGATTCTTCATTCTGCTTCATTTACTATGGTCTTACTAACTTTAAATACATTTGCTATCAATTCCAGTCATTTTTTTTTGTTCTATTGAATTAAATAAAAGGACATATTAAGAGAAAGGGAATATAATCATTTGCAATATGAAATGGGACGGAGGCTATGTTATGAATATTGGCACTATAAAGGGTAAATTAACACTTTTTTTTACACTGTTAATTGTAGGTTTTTCAATCATAGCGTATCTGACTTTCAAAGGGAACGCTGATGCCGATAGAGCTATAAAAAGAGTTGGTGACATAGGAAGTCTTGAGACGTCGGAAGCAAAACTCATGATGAACTTAAGAGGATATCAGCTCTTGTTTGATGAGTCATTTGCACAAAACTATGAAGATGAGTATGCGTCAATTGTCAAAAATTTGAATTCACTTCTTGCACAATCCCGATCAGAAATAGCAAAAACTCAAATTAAAGAGATATTAGGATTGATAAAAGAGTGGAAGGAGAGTAATGATGAGCGGGTTAAGCTAATTAAACAGTATAAAAAAGAGATCAATAACGACGCTTTTTCTATTTCTGAAAATGGAAAAAAATTAGCTGCTCTTACACTTTTATCTGCTGATAGATACAAAATTATTGAAGAAAAAATTGCTGTTTTCAAAGAAGGTGTAGAAAAAAGAAATCTAAAATATATAAAAGATAGCTCAGTATTTTCAGAAATAACAATAGCACTTATTGTACTACTCTCTATAGGAACTTTTTTACTACTTTTGAAGTCTATAAACTTTTCCATTTCTGCAGCAAAAAAAGGATGTGAAGAGATCAAGAACAGTAAGGATTTGACAAAAAAAATTGTAACGGGGACAAAAGATGAAATAGCTGAAACAATGGACTATGTCAATGAACTTTTGGGCGATCTTGCGAAAGCGATAGACGATGCAAAAAGATCGGCAACGGAAAATGCTTCGGTTGCGGAAGAATTATCTGCTACAAGTCTGCAGATAGGAAAACGTACTGAAGATACTTCCATTGTTGTAGATGAGACAAAACAAAGTTCAAATGATGTTTCTGAGTTACTAAGCAATAGTGAAGATGAATCCAAAAAAGCGGAAATAGAGATAAATGAAGCTTCACATGAAGTATCTGATGCGGCTAGGGATGTTTTGTCTGTATCGGGCGCATTGCAGCTTATTGTTGTTGAACAGATAGAATTATCAGGACAGCTAGAGAGACTTTCATCTGAAGCAGAAGAGGTTAAAACAGTACTTTCGGTTATCACGGATATTGCTGACCAAACAAATTTACTGGCACTGAATGCCGCAATTGAAGCGGCTCGTGCAGGAGAACACGGAAGAGGGTTTGCTGTAGTAGCTGACGAAGTCAGAAAACTGGCAGAGAGAACCCAGCAAAGTTTGACCGAAAGCAATGCTACTGTATCCGTCATTGTTCAATCCATTCTTGATGCAACGGAGTCTATGTCCAAAAGTGCAAAAAAACTTGAAGAACTTGGAAAACGTTCCAAAGACGTAGAGTCTACAATGAATAAAACAGTCAATATTATTGCCGATGCGGCAAAAATAGCTAATCAAACGGCAGAAGATGCATCTAGCGGTAATTCAAAAACCAAAGATGTAATCATGCGAATTGATACAATTAATAAACTATCAATGACAAATGCCAGAAGTGTAGAAGAGATTGCTGCGGCAGCTGAGCATTTGGCAAAGAGAGCAGAAAGTTTAAGCTTATCACTGGCGCAGTTTAAAACATCATAATTTGCACCAACAGACATAAATGCCTTTTAATAGGCTTTAAAACTCTTTCAACACATCTTTGCTATAATCCAGTCAATTTTACGTACCATAGGATTTTTGATGCAAAAAATTGAAGGGAAAGTTTGGAATTTCGGTAAAGATATCGATACAGACTTGATTATTGCTGCCCGTTATCTCAACACCTCAGACCCGAAAGAACTTGCCAAGCATGTCATGGAAGATGCCGATCCGGCATTTGTCAGTAAAATGACTCCGGGCGACATTATCGTAGCCGATGAAAATTTCGGATGCGGCTCGTCGCGCGAACATGCTCCTATCGCATTGAAAGCGGCGGGTGTAGCAGCCGTTATCGCGCCGACGTTCGCCCGTATTTTTTACCGTAATGCTTTTAACATGGGATTGCCGATTTTTGAACTCCCGGAATCGTTAGAAATCAAAGAGGGAGAATCGGTCAGTATCGACATGGATGCAGGGACGATTACCAATACAACCAACGGAAAAGTGTATAAATTTATCCCCATCCCGCCGTTTATGCAAGAACTTATCGCTGCAGGCGGTTTGATGAATTATGCAGAAGCCGAAATTGCCGCACAGGAGAAATAATTGATGAAAAGTTACACTATTGCCTTGATTAAAGGGGACGGAATCGGTCCTGAAATCATTGATGAAGCGGTTAAAGTATTAGATGCAGTCGCGGCGTGCGAGAATATCGAATTTAATTATCATGAAGCTCTTATGGGCGGGTGTGCTTACGACGTGACGGGCGACCCGCTTCCTCAAGAGACGATCGATATCTCTTTATCCAGCAATGCGGTACTGTTCGGAGCTATCGGAGGTCAAAAATGGGACACTCTTCCTCGTGAAAAACGACCGGAGAGCGGATTGCTCCGTTTTCGTAAAGAATTGGGTGTTTTTGCCAATCTTCGTCCGGCCAACGTCTATGACGAGCTTGTTAATGCCAGCTCATTGAAACCTGAAATCGTCAAGGGTGTCGATTTAATGGTTGTGCGTGAACTGATCGGCGGGATTTATTTCGGAGAACCGAAAGGACGAGATGAGAATAAGGGTTGGAACACGATGGTGTATACTCGCCCTGAGATTGAACGGATTGCTCATGTCGCATTCAAAATTGCAATGGAACGCTCTAAAAAAGTGTGTTCGGTCGATAAAGCGAATGTTCTTGATGTTAGCCAGTTATGGCGTGAAGTGGTTGAAGAGGTTGCCAAAGAGTATCCTGAAGTCGAACTTAGCCACATGTATGTCGACAATGCGGCGATGCAGCTGATCCGCGATCCGAAACAATTCGACGTCATTTTGACCGGAAATATTTTCGGGGATATACTCAGCGACGAGGCAAGTATGCTCTCAGGTTCTATCGGGTTGCTTCCATCGGCATCGGTAGGCTCTTCAATCGGTGTGTATGAACCGATTCACGGTTCAGCACCGGATATTGCAGGGCAGGGGATTGCCAACCCGATCGCGACTATTGCGAGCGCTTCGATGATGCTTCGTTTCGCATTGGGAGAAAATCGTGCGGCAGACCGTATCGATTACGGTATCAAACAAGCTCTTGCTGAGGGGTATCGTACCAAAGATATCGCGGGATTTGACGCTAAAGAAGTTTGCTCAACCAGCGAGATGGGATCCATCATCGCTAATTTTGCAGCCAAATGCAAACTTTAACCCTCGCTAATATTTACGAGCTTCAAGGGCTCAAAGAAGATGCCCTTGAAATATACAAAGAGATTTTGAAAAAAGATCCCTCTAATGCCGATGCAAAAATTGCGATTCGTCGACTTTCGGGTATGCGAAAAAAGTTTTTAGGGGTCAATAATGAAATGAAGACTTTTTTTATTCAGATGGAAGAAGAGGCTGAATTTATTCAATTTGAAAGGTGGTTGATGAAAGCATGGAACTAAAAGATGTCATATTATCTACATTAGCCGAAATTGAAGAGTTATCAAGCGTATCTGAGAATGCCGAACATCTTGAACGTATTATTGAAGATAAACCGCTTCGGTCTCTAGAAGAAGCGGCCGTTCCGAATCCGCCGATTATTGAGACGATTCAAACCGTGATTGAAACGGTACATGCCGTTCGTGACGATGAAGCACGGATGCTGGAGGGGATTCGGGAACGTTTACTCGTCCTTTTTGAAGGATTTCAATCTCCTAATAACACGCAAATTGAAGCCAAAGTAGATTTGACACTCAACTTTTTTGAATATCTTTTAGCTACCATCGACAATCGTCTTGATACGATAAAAGAATCGTAGCCGCTTTCAATCCGAGGATAAGAAATGAATGAACATTACCGTATATTAATCCATTGTAATGATGAAAAAGGGCTGGTTTACAAAGTATCCAGTATCTTTTTTCACCGCAACCTTAATATTATTTCCAACAACGAATTTGTCGACAAAACACACAATAAATTTTTCATGCGAAGTGAAGTCGCCGGTGAAATCGCACCGGATATTCTAAAAAGCGAACTGAGCGCAATTTTGCCGAAGCATGCCCATCTTGACGTGATCGCTCCCCGAAAAAAACGGATTGTTTTAATGGCGACCAAAGAGTCGCATGCATTAGGTGATATTCTGATCCGATACGAAGCGGGTGAGCTGGACTGTCATATTGTAGGGGTTGTATCCAACTACGATTTGCTCGAGCCGCTGGTCTCTAAATTTGATATTCCCTTTTATACGGTATCTCATGAGGGGTGTGACCGGGACGAACATGAGCGACGCGTTTTAGAGAAGCTTTCCGAATTAGGCGAAATCGACTACATCGTATTGGCAAAATATATGAGGATATTAACTCCGAGATTCGTTGAAGCGTATGAAGACAAGATCATTAACATCCACCATTCGTTTCTTCCCGCTTTCATCGGAGCCAATCCTTACAAACAGGCGTATGAACGCGGTGTTAAAATTATCGGTGCAACGGCGCACTTTGTCAATAATCATCTCGATGAAGGGCCGATTATCGCTCAGGACGTCATTCATGTCAATCATGCCTATGGATGGGAAGAGATGCAGCGGCTGGGAAGAGATGTGGAGAAAATCGTGTTATCCAAAGCACTTAAGATGGCCCTGGAAGATCGTATCTTTGTTCATGCCAATAAAACGATTATTTTTTAAATGTTTCATATTGTTTTAGTTCATCCTCAAATACCGAACAATACCGGTGCTATTGGACGTCTTTGCGTCAATACCGGTTCTTCGCTTCATCTGATTAAACCGATCGGCTTCGATATCGATGAGAAAGCGGTACGCCGTGCGGGTCTGGATTATTGGCATAAAATCGATTTACATGTATGGGAAAGCATAGAGGAATTTATGGAAGCCCACCCTGTGAGAGATCGTTTTTTCTTTGCGACAACCAAAACGGATATCCCTTATTTCGAGCATGAGTTTCAAGAGGGAGATTATCTGTTTTTCGGAAGTGAGACCGCCGGGATCCCCTCTAAAATTTTAGAAGCTTATCCGAAGCAGACAATGACGATTCCGATGACGAAAGAGGGGCGCAGTCTCAATCTGGCGATTAGCAGCGGAATTATCCTTTACGAAGCGATCAAACAAAATTTTAATTCCTACAGAAAGATGATGTAAACCATGATGCAAATACTCGATACGGTAATGACTGTACTGTTCATTCTATTTCTAGTCTATATTTTTCGCGGATACCATATATCTCGCCGTGAGAAAGATATGCACGAAGATTAAAATAATCTTTCGGCCCATTTCTCCATTTTTACCTCTAGTCTCTCCATCCAACCGTTAGCTTTAATAATAACCATTGCCATTGTCAACTCCTTGAGTGATATTAGGCAAATAGTAAAATAATTTTATGCATCATTTTAAAAATATTTCAAAATGACATATTATTGTTAAATCTATGTCATAATTCCTACAATACACTATCGATAATACAAAAGGATTTCATTATGAAAACATTCAGTGATATTGTCGAGACGATAAAAGATATTGTCTCTTCCGAATTTCCGGAAAAAAAGGTATTTGATAAAGATGTAGCAGAACTATTGGATATTTCGCAAATGAATTTTGCAACGATGAAAAAGCGCAATAAGATCCCCTTTACGGAATTACTCGACTTTTGTGCCAAACGCTCTATCGCCATTAACTGGCTTTTATATAATCAATCTCCAGAGAGTTTGATTGAGCCGACAAACCGCTTTTATATGGTGCGTTATTTCTCTTCGGTAAACGCCTCGGCAGGGGGAGGCGCCGATAATGAAGAATTAGATTTTGAGCCTCTGATGCTTGAAGATAATTTTGTCCTATCTTTAGGCGGTGAAAAAGAGTTACGCCATATTGAGGCTATTAATGTATCAGGGGATTCTATGGAACCCTCTTTCAATTATAACGATATCATTTTTATAAATCGTTCAAAGACCGATATTAGTCGTGGAGGGATTTTTACAATCCGTACGGAACACGGGTTATTTATCAAAAGAATTCAAGTTCGAATTGATGGCAAACTTGATATTATTTCAGATAATAAAGACTATCCGACGTATGTCGCCCGACGGGATGAAGTCGAAGTGATCGGAAGAGTGGTCGGGCGGTTCGGCGGAATAGAATAATATTGGAAATGCAAATGAAAACAACGATGTGGATGAGCGGCATATTATTGATGGCTTTAGGAGGGTGCAGTACACATACCCCTGATCTGCTACCTACACCGAAATCATCATTGACCCTTTCCAAAACAGATGTTAATCAAAGTGGTTTAGATGATCCGTTTTGTTGCATGCTCCCTCAAGATATCGGCGTTAAATTACCTGAATTCGGTCCGAAAGTGAATGATTTAGACCGTTTTGAACAATCGTTAGTCCCTTATGTAGAGCAAAACGGTGTGGATAGAGACAATTTGCTGGAGGTGCAGACCGCATTTGATGCCCGTTATTACGCTCCGTGGAACTATGGTGCACCGCCGGAAAAAAAAGAAGCCGCTATCTGGCCTCTTCGTGCGTTTAGGGGAGGATACGGGAGCAATCTAAGACCGGTTACTCCGTCTTGGTTTGAAGAGATATCAAACCAGAGTAATTTTGATGCGTATGGGACATTAAACCAAAAAGCCATTACTTTAAGATGGATGGATATACGTGCACTCCCAACCGATAAACCTCTCTATAAAAATCCGGAAAAAGCGGGTGACGGATATCCTTTCGATCTTCTCCAAAACAGTAGTGTGAACTATAATGAACCTATTTTTGTTTCTCACACAACCAAAGACGGAGCCTGGAGCTATATATTTACCAATAACGTATCAGGCTGGGTAAAATCTGACGGTATCAGTTTCGTAGACAATCAAACGATTACAAGCGTTCAAAATTCTGATAAAGTCTTTATTATTGAAGACAACTTTCCGATGCGTGATGCTAAAAATCGCTTTATCGCTTATACGCGAATCGGCATGATTCTTCCTCTGGAGCGTGAAGAGGGGGATAATTATTTGGTTAAAACTTACGATAGAAACAATATCGTTACTGTCGTATCCATTCCGAAGCACTCTGCACATTTAGGTGCCAGTAAATTTAATAAAAAAGATTTAATTACGATAGGGAATCAATTACTTAAAAATACATACGGCTGGGGCGGAATGTACGGAGAACGTGATTGTTCGTCAATGATTCGGGATATGTTTGCCCCTTTTGGTATTTGGCTTCCCCGAAACTCTGCAGCACAGTCTCGCAAAGGAGAGGTAATTTCGTTTGCGAAATTCTCTAATGAGGAAAAACTAGCAGCGATCAAAGCCAAAGGGGTCCCTTTTGAGACGATCATTTATCTCAAAGGGCATGTCTTGCTGTATATCGGTACCTATCAGGATAATGTTTTGGTAATGCATAATTTTTGGGGTGTTCGAATCGTTGATAATGAGGGAAACAATGGGAGACACATCATCGGCAGAGCCGTTATCAGTACACTGGAACTTGGGGCTGAATTAGACAACTACGATCCGACTATGAAGTTATTAAACCGTGTAGAGAGCATGAATATTTTTACACATGCTCCTCTCACTATAACACGGGCATCGAAATCTCCATCCCGTAAAAAGCAGATGTAAAAGTTTATCCTCGAATATCGAGAAGTGAACCGTACATTTCATCTTGTGTACGGATGGCTTGGACGTTAGAAGCGGCAATTTTTTCAATGCTGATTTGATCCGTCATCTCTTTAGATAAATCGGTTTGGGATCTTTCGCTTCCATTTGAATCAGCCTGTTTGGTATTGGCCTGTGTCGAGCCGTTTTGCGTTTCGCTTATAGTTGTTTCGCGAGGAATATACCCGTCCGAATTGACATTGGCAACATTCTGAGCATTATTGTTCATATAGACTTGATTGGACATCAAAGAAGAGACGTTTGAGCTTATCATCTAAAGCTCCTTGTATATCAGATAAAGAAAGTATAATCCCGGCTACCTTAAGAGATAGCAGGGAAATCAAATTAGTCCGATCAGTGCAAATCGGCGTTTAGCTTGACCTCTCGTGTCGAACGGCGGATAAGCAACTGTCCCGTTGTCGAGTCTTGGCGATAATGGATGCCGTTCAATCCGACCAAATCTTTCCCTTTGAAACTGTTTCCGTTAAGCGTCGCACTCGGGTTGGCTTCTTGTATTTTTGCCAATTCTTGCGGATCAACCGCAAATTTTGTTCCGGCTAATACCGCGATTCCCGCATCGACAATACATCCATCTCCTAACGCGATACCGGTAACCGAGTTGGCTCCTAAAAGGGTATTTTTCCCGATCGTGACAGGAATACCGTCCGTTCCGCTGAGAACTCCGAGGATTGATGCTCCTCCGCCGACGTCTGAACCGTCACCGACAACGGCAGAGCTTGAAATGCGTCCTTCAACCATACTGACTCCGGTCGTTCCCGCATTGAAGTTTACATAGCTTGCACCCGGCATGATGGTTGTTCCAGCATGAAGCTGCGCACCGAAACGAACTTTTGAATCGTCCAATACACGCGTATTGTTAGCAGGGATGATGTGTTGAAGATAGCGAGGGAATTTATCGACGAAATCGATCTTCGGATATTCGTTGGCAAATTTGAGTTCGATTTCGTTTTCGCGAAGCCATTCAAGTTCGATAGGCTGTCCGTCCGACCAAGCAACGTTGTGAAGTACACCGAACGCACCGTTAAGATTAAGTGAACGGAGAGGCGCTTTGGATGTAGAGAGAGCGTAGAGTTTTAGGTAGGTACCCTCTACACTCGTACAGGCAACATCGTTAAACAAGATTACCAAACGAAATTCCCCATCGCGCATACCGCGTTCTTTGATTTGATTGTACAGAGCAGAGATCACTTGGATATTTTTATGTGCATCACCGAACGCCTCATCGGCATACGGAGTAAATGCATTCAAACACCCCTCTAAAAATTTCAATGTTACGGGGATGATCACTTCATCGGCAGTAAAATCGACGGTAAACCCCTGCTCTTGAACACTTTTGATAAAGATAGCCGCGCTGCCGAAATTTTCGTTCCAGTTGATATGAGGGTAAGTCGCTTGAAGGATTTTATTGCTATCGAGTTGACCGAAATCGACACGGCAAATACCGAATGCGAGGGGATTTTTGTATCCCGCAGTGTTTTGAATCTCTTGAACGCATGTTTTGAAAGCTGCTTCGGTCTCTAAAATTTCCATATTGTCTCGCTTGGTGTAAAATTAATAGGGAATTTTACCACAATCGCCTATGGATGGGTTGAATGTTGCGTGTTATACTACGATAAATTATTATTATTGGAATGTTTATGGAAGAATGGATCACATTATTAAAAGCAAATGATTATCTCGGCATCAAAAAACATCTCAAAAGCGGAGGAAATCCGAATGAGGTGGAGGAAAACGGAGAATCGGTCATCTGTTTTGCCCTGCGCTATCATTGCGATGAAGAGATTATTGATTTGCTAATCGAGAACGGAGCCGATGTCAATCATACTGATAATGAGGGGGTGAGTGTTTTTGATGTGGCGGTCACCTATAATAATCTTACTTTGATCGAGCGATTGATTACGAGCGGATTTGATGTAAACCATCCGACACGCCAAAGCGGATTCACCCCTTTAATGGGGGCAGTATGCTACGGTCGAACGGAAGTTATTAAAAAACTATTGGAACTTGGGGTAGATGTACATGCGCGGGATGCGTATGGACTCAATGCGATTGATTTTGCCCGTAAAATGCATAAAAAATCTATTTTAGATCTATTGCAGGGAGAAGAAAAGAATGGAACAGATTAAAACCTTTTTGTTGCTCGGATCGCTTAGCATACTGCTTGTATTTATAGGAGGATATTTAGGCGGGGAGGGGGGAATGGTACTCGCATTGCTCTTTGCCGGAGGGATGAATTTTTACGCCTACTATTTTTCCGATACGATGATTTTAAAACACTATAATGCCCAAGAAGTCGATCCCCGCGAAGCGCCGATGCTTTATAAAGTTGTGGAGCGGTTGGTAGAGCGCGGCTCATTGCCGATGCCGAAAGTTTATATTATCCACGATCATATTCCCAATGCGTTTGCTACCGGACGCAATCCTGAACATGCCGCGGTTGCAATTACGACAGGGTTGCTGGAACTGTTGAATGAAGATGAAATCGAGGGGGTTATGGCGCATGAACTTTCCCATGTAGGACATCGCGATATTCTTATTGCTACCATAGCGGCAACGATTGCGGGAGCGGTAGCTTTTATCGCCAATATGCTTCAGTTCGGGGCGATGTTCGGTAACCGCAATCGTAACGGTAATCCGATTTTAATGATTCTTATGGCTATTTTATTGCCGATAGCAGCTTCCGTGATTCAGATGTCCATCAGCCGTTCACGCGAGTTTATGGCGGATGAGGGTGCGGCACGCTTAACCGGACATCCCGAATGGCTCCAAGATGCTCTGATTAAACTTTCAAATTATAATTTAAGAGGAGAAGTGCAGGGGGCTACGCCGGAAAATGCCCATATGTTTATCATTAGTCCGTTTGACGGCAAGAATATTTCATTTGCGAATTTATTTCGTACCCACCCGACCACCGAACAACGGCTTGAACGCTTGGAACAGCTCAAAAGAGAGTTTAGTACGGTTCAGGAACGTAATAAACTTTATGATCGTCATTACGTCTGAGAAAAGATGTTATTCAGATTCTATTTTCAGGGTGAAATGGGGTTTGTGCGGCATCTTTTTTTTTGGATGTTTTAAAAAAGTATGACGATATATTATGTAAATAATGACACTGATCCCAAGCCCGATAATTAAAAAATTTATTTTACCCATAATTCTCCTCCATCCTTGGCTTAATTATATCGGCAATATTTTTTAAATGTTTATTTTTATTAGTTTACGATAATTTTATAAGAAATTGTTTTTTTCTCCAAAGCATGGATGAAAAGGTGAAAACTTTTATCACATAGTTCTTTATCTTCTGAAGCAACGGATATCTCAACGATCGGATTTCCGCCGTTAATCATCGGAAGGGATGAAAAATCGACGCAAGGGTCTAATTGATGCATACACTCAATCAGTGTATTTTCCGAGGTTTGAGCAATCAGCGTTTGACGATAAATCGTTTTACCCCGGGGATAAAAGCGTAGGGCTTCATTGACCATCGGATGTGACATTTCGGGAAAGCCCGGCATGAAAAAATAGCGTTTCTCGAGATAAAACCCCGACATGTTATTTATGACATTATGGAGCAATTCGGAATTTTTCGGCAGTTCCGCCATATGGATACGGTGCGGGTAGGCTGCATCGCCGAAGCGTTCGATAATATCGGAACAAAACTGTTCATGGGCGATTAATTCGCCGTCGCTAAAAACATCGGATGCGATTTGTCGCGTCAAATCATCGGGGGTAGAACCTATCCCCCCGAAACTGAACATCACCGCATGGGGATCGTTTCTAATCATTTCAAAGGTATTTCGAATTAAGAGGGGATCGTCTTTGATGATAAATGAAGAGAAGAGGGCATATCCTCGCTGCAGCAGGGCATCACGCAGATACACAAAATGTTTGTCTTCCCGACGGCCGTTAAGAATTTCAGAACCGATAATGACGGCGTAAAAATGGGGTGTTTTCATAGAAAAGATTATAGCACGGGAGAAACGAAAAGAATCCCGCAGAGCGGGAGAGATTATTTGAGTTTAGAGAGAATTTCTTTTTCGACAGCATCGATTTTTTGCGTTCCGTCGATAGTGATGTATTTAACCGACTCATCGGAAGCGGCAACCCCTTTGTAATAGTTGACAAGCGGGCTGGTTTGTTCGTGATAAACACGGAGACGATCCAGTACTACTTCGGCTTTGTCATCATCGCGCTGAACCAAATCTTCGCCGGTCTCATCGTCTTTTCCTTCCACTTTCGGCGGATTGTAAACGACATGATACGTGCGGCCTGATGCGAGGTGGGCGCGTCGTCCCGACATGCGCTCAACGATAACGCTGTCGGCAACATCGATTTCGATGACCGCATCGATCGCTACACCCGCTTCTTTGAGGGCATCGGCTTGAGGGACGGTACGAGGGAAACCGTCAAGGAGAAAACCGTTTTTACAGTCATCTTGTGCGATACGTTCTTTAACCAAACCGATAATGATCTCATCGGTCACCAATTTACCGGAGTCCATAAACGATTTTGCCAAAGTTCCGAGTTCCGTTCCCGCTTTAATAGCGGCACGGAGCATATCTCCGGTAGAGATTTGAGGGATATCAAACGCTTTGGTCAAAAATTGTGCTTGTGTCCCTTTTCCTGCACCCGGAGCACCCAAAAGAATGATTTTCATATTACTTCCTTACTATAATTGATTTATTGGCTATCGGAATAAAACTCCGATGAACTCTCTTGAATAAAGAGAGTTCATCACATCTATTTAGATTTTACTTTCGATAAAGAGTTCCATTTCATTGACGATGGCGTCGATTGAGCGCTCGCCGTCGATTTTCTTGAGAAGGTTTTTGCCCTCGTAAAAGCTTTGAATATCCGCTAAAGGATCTGTATAGACTTTCATCCGGTTGTTAAAGACTTCCACTTTATCATCCGCTCCCCGTGAACGGCCTAAAACACGTTCCCGTGCCACTTCTTCGCTGACGACGACTTCAATGACGCTGACTAGCTCAATCTCGGTGTCGTGCGAGAGAAATTTGTCAAGTTCGTTCATTTGTTCTGATGAGCGCGGATAGCCGTCAAAAAGAATGATGTTGCTCGGGGCATTTTTGATTGCCGTAACAATAGTTTCGATCGCTATTTCGATCGGAACAATCATCCCCTTGCTGATGAAACTGTCAATCAGTTTTCCACGCTCGCTTCCACTGGCTACTTCAGCCCGGAGAAGATCTCCGGTAGAGTAGTGAATAATCTCATCGCTATTGCGTTCCGCAATCATTTCCGCATCAGTCGTTTTTCCTGAACCGGGAGCACCAATGATTAAAAAGAGTTGTTTCATTTAGTGCTTTCACGAAGACGGATATGTAGCTCACGAAGCTGTGTAAGCTCTACCGGACTCGGTGCCTGTGTCATGATACAGGACGCTTTTTGAGTTTTCGGGAATGCAATAACGTCGCGGATACTATCTTTTTTAGACAATAGCATCATGAAACGGTCAAATCCGATCGCAAAACCGCCGTGCGGAGGTGCACCGAATTTCAGAGCATCGAGAAGGAAGCCGAATTTCTCTTGTGCTTCTTCTTCTCCGATACCCAAAAGGGTAAAGATTTGTTCTTGCAATGCCTGTTTATGGATACGGATCGATCCGCCGCCGAGTTCGGTTCCGTTGAGGACGATATCGTAGGCGATCGACTCGATATCTTCAAGGTGTTCGTGGTTCAAATCGCGCGGCATAGTGAACGGATGGTGAAGTGCTTTGACACGACCCTCTTCGATTTCGAACATCGGGAAATCGACAACCCAGACAAATTCGAAGCGGTCTTTGTCAATCAGGTTCATTTTTTCGTGTTCGGCAATGAAGATACGGAAGCGTCCCATATAATCCCACACGGTTTTTTTGTCACCCGCACCGAAGAAGACGACGTCGCCCACTTCCATACCGGTACGTTCTACGAGGAGTTGCAAATCTTCAGGGGCAAAGAATTTTTCAAGCGGACCTTTGAGCCCGTCTTCTTTCATTTGGAAGTATCCGAGCCCTTTCGCACCGAATTTTCGTACGTAATCTTCGAAGCTTTTCATCTCACGTTTGGAAAATACCAAATCGGCACCCGGCACGCGAAGCGCTTTGATACGATTCATTTTAGGGTTGGCAGCGATGCCTGTGAAGATTTCGTTGTCGCAGCGTGCGAAGATATCGATTACGTCGATCATTTTAAGATCATATCGAAGATCGGGTTTGTCCGATCCGTACCACTCCATCGCATCGGCATATTTGATACGGTTGAACGGGGTATGAACTTCGTGCCCCGCCGCGGCGAACATCCCGGTAATCAGCTCTTCGGCGACGCGGATAACGTCTTCTTGGTTACAGAAACTCATTTCGACGTCGATTTGGGTAAATTCGGGTTGACGGTCTGCACGCAAATCTTCGTCACGGAAACATTTGGCGATTTGGAAATAACGGTCAAATCCCCCCACCATTAAAAGCTGTTTGAAAAGCTGAGGAGATTGGGGAAGGGCATAGAATTCGCCCTCATGTACACGGCTTGGGACGAGATAGTCACGTGCACCCTCAGGGGTTGATTTCGTCAAAATAGGCGTTTCCACTTCCAAAAATCCGAGACGATCCAGTACATTACGTGCCGCGATAGCCGCTTTTGAACGGAGCATAAACGTGTTATACATTGACGGATTACGCAGATCAAGGTAACGATATTTAAGACGTATCTCTTCGCCGACACTGTTGTCACCGATGCCGAAAGGGACAGGTTCAGAGCGGTTTTCGATGATCAGCTCTTCGACGACTACTTCGATTGCTCCGGTTTTGAGACGCGGGTTGACGAGACCTTCACCGCGGTTACGAACGCGTCCGTGGGCAATAAGGACGAATTCGTCACGCACTTCGCTGGCAAGTTTGTGGGCATGTGCATTGTCTGCAGGGTCACAAACGAGTTGAATCAGGCCGCTTTTATCGCGTAAATCGATAAAAACAATTCCTCCGTGGTCGCGGTAACTGTTCGCCCAACCGCATAAAATGACGTTGTCGCCTACGTTTGCTTCACTTAAATCAGTACAAAAATGACTTCTCAAATCAAAGTCCTTGTGAAAATTTTTTGCAATTATAGCGGGTGGAAACTTTTGGTTTGATAATATGCTGATTAATCTGTGTTGATCACTAATCTATGTGCGACGCTTTAAGCTAGATTAAAAATGTTTAATATTACAACAAGGCTACATGCACTATGATGTACTAACCAGCTAAATAAAAAGGGGTAGAGATGAGTAGTAACATCAAAAAAATCGTTAAAAAACAAGTCAAGAATTTACTCAAAAAAGAGTTAAAGCAAGAGATCAAGAAACAAATCAAAAGCTATAAGAAAAAAGAGAAGATAGAAAAGGGTGAAAAAATCGCGGCTGAGTAGCCGGCACGACATATCGGTCGAAACCTCTCAAAAAAACTTCTCTCAGCGTTGCTGAGAGCTAATCATTAGCTAGAGGGTGTATCGACAGCAGTGAAGTGCGTGTTGCTTTTGACGATAGCACGCGGTATGGGTTGGGTTAATGCCGATTCGTCTTTTTCTCCCGTACGGATACGTTCGACTTCGAGTACCGGAGTGATCCACATTTTTCCTGCGCCGTGCCCAAGGTCCTGCGTATGCGCACGGATCGCTTCCATGGTAATCTCTTTGGTTTTATTATTGGATACGACAATCAGAAGCATGACTTTCGGATACAAATCGGGAGCGTTATTTTTTTCCGCAATTCCCAAAGAACCTTTTCCGATAACATCGGTAACGGTTACCCCTTCGATTTCATTATCAAATAGTTCGCGAAGAACATCGTTTAGACAGTGTTTGTTAAATACAGCAGTAATCTGGACCATTTTGGACCCCTTTGAGTGGTTTGTGATAATGTCATTATAAATTGATTCTTTATGAGCTCTTACCGATAAGCTGATTATTTTATAAACAACTCATACCCAAAACATTGCATATTTTATTCGCAACTATAAGAATGACAAAAATGTCGTTATTGAACAAGAACGACACTTGCAATCTTGCCGTTAATATCATCCATCAAGGAGCAACAATGGCACGAGACACATTAATCGGCGGAGCATTATGGGAAGAGTACTCCAGCGAGGTGCAGCGGCGGATGAACGATCCGATCAATATGGGCGAAATTACGCAAGAAGAGGCCGATGCAGCTGAGAAACAACTTGTAATCGCCGATTTCGGTGCGGAAAGCTGCGGAGACGCTGTGCGACTTTATTGGATGATCGATCCGAAAAATGATGTTATCATTAAAAGCCGATTTAAAAGTTTCGGTTGCGGAACGGCGATTGCCAGTTCGGATATGATGGCGGAACTCTGCATGGAAAAAACAGTCGATGAAGCCCTAAAAATCACGAATATTGACGTCGAAAAAGCACTTCGTGATCATGAAGATATCCCTGCGGTTCCGGGGCAAAAAATGCACTGTTCGGTTATGGCGTACGACGTGATTAAAAAAGCGGCATCGATCTATAAAGGGGTCGATATGAGCGAGTTCGAGACTGAGTTTATCGTCTGCGAATGTGCCCGTGTCAGCCTTGATACCCTTAAAGAGGTTATCCGCCTGAACAAACTTGAAACGATTGAACAAATTACCGATTACACCAAAGCGGGCGGTTTTTGTAAATCGTGTATTAAACCGGGCGGACATGAGAAAAAAGATGTCTATCTCGTCGATATGCTCTCCGAAATCACCGCAGAGCTTCAAAAAGAGGCAATCAGCAAAAAAATCAAAGAAGCTAAGGGTGACGGAAACTTCAATGCGATGAGTCTGGTTCAAAAACTCCGCAGCATCGAATCGATTCTCGAAGAGTATATCCGTCCGACACTCAAAGCCGATCACGGCGATGTCGAAGTGATCGATCTCAAAGAGACCGAAGAGGGGCATGAACTCTACATCCAGTACAAAGGTGAATGTATGAGTTGTTCAATGAACACGACGACAACGCTAGCGGGGATGCAGGATATGCTCAACTTTAAACTAAAAACTAATTTGCGAGTGATGGTGGTCTAATGTCTGGCGCAACCAAAGAGGGAACCTTCGGGTATCTGAAAAAATTCGGTAAATATTCTAAAGATTTTTACCGTTTTAACGGAGAACTCTTTTTCCCGACACTGGGGATCGGAACCTATAAGGCTGAGCCGTATAAAGAGGATAATTATATTATCAACTATGCCGAAGCTGTCAAAACAGCCCTTCGCAACGGAATCAATCTGATCGATACGGCGATTAACTACCGTTATCAGATGTCGGAGAGGGAAATTGCCGAAGCGTTGAATGAGATGTTCGCAAACGGAGAAATCAAACGCGAAGAGGTGATAATCGCTTCAAAAGCGGGGTTTGTCCCCCTTGATTTCCCTTTTCCGAATAATCCTTACGGATGGATTCAGGAAAACATGATCGATACGGCTTTGGCCCTCAAAGAAGAAGTGATTATCGATCAGCACTGTATGTCGCCGGGATTTTTGCGTTGGAGTTGCGAACAATCGCTACGCAACCTTGAAATAGAGACTATTGATATTTTCTTTTTGCATAATCCCGAAACCCAGCTCGGATATGTCGATCAAGAGACGTTTTATGCACGGATTAAAGCGGCATTCGAACTTTTCGAAACGCTGCGAGAAGAGGGTAAAATCGGTTCATACGGGGTAGCGGCATGGAACGGATTCTTATACGAAGAGGATCATACCGAGTATGTTTCTCTAGCAAAAATCGTCAAGATTGCAGAGGAAGTCGGAGGGGAAAATCACGGGTTTAAATACCTCCAAAGCCCGTTTAATCTGGCAAAACCGCACGCGTACGGCTATACTAATCAGCAATGCGAAGACGGGAAATATTATCCCCTGATGCATGCGTGCATGAAATACGGAATTACTTATATCGGTTCATCCCCGCTGCTCCAAAAAAATCTCTTTAAGCGGCCGTTTGCTCCGAAAATAGGAGAGTTAATGAACACGTCAGAGCTTAGCGATGTAGCGAGTGCATTACAGTTTGCCCGTTCAGCCGGTGCAATCAGTACGGTATTCGGAGCGGTTGATCCTTCTCACGTGATCGATAATACCATTTTGGCATACATCCCTGCCGCTTCTTCGGATGCAATGAATATGTTGATGGGCGACAGCTATGCTGTATGACGTAATTGTTGTCGGGAGCGGCATTTCAGGACTGTATGCGGCGTTAAATGCCCGTCGTGCGGGTTTACACGTTGCTCTTGTCTGCAAAAGCAATCCGCTTCGCTCAAACTCTGCCGTTGCTTCGGGCGGCATCAATGCCGTACTAAAAACTACTCGCAATGATTCGATACGAGACCACATTGCCGATACGTTAAACGGTGCGGATAAGCTGGGACGTTTTTCTGCAGCCAGCGCAATGGCAGCCGGTGCCGGAGAGATTATCGAAGAGCTGCAATCTTTGGGAGTTAAATTTGATACCGATGAAAACGGTGCTGTTGCGCAAAGACCTTTCGGAGGAACCAAAGCAAAACGGACCTGTTATATCGCCGACCGCACGGGTGCATCGATCACTCAAACGCTTCTTGTGCAATGCCGTAAAGAGGGGGTTGAAATATTTCAAAACCATGTAATGCTCTCTATTGCAACATTCAACGGGAAACTCTCTGGAATTACCCTGTTGCGGAGACGGGATTCAAATGTAATCGCTTTTGCCTGTAAGTCACTTGTATTGGCCGGAGGCGGTTTTGCGGGAATCTATCGGGGACACTCGACGAATTCTCAAGAATCCAGCGGAGATATTCTCGCCATCGCCTTACGGTCTAAAATGAGACTGGTGAACATGGAGTTTGTGCAATTTCATCCGACGACTTTGGCCAACAGCGGAACATTGATCAGCGAAGCGGCACGGGGTGAGGGGGCTACTATCGTCGATGAGAGCGGTGAGCGTTTTACCGATGAACTTCAAACCAGGGATAAGCTTTCCCGCGATATTGTACGTCATCAGTTAGAGGGGCACAGTATCTATCTTGATTTTCGCCATTTAGGCGAAGAACTGATCGATAAAAAACTTCCATCTGCGCGTAAACATGCCCTTAACGGAGCGGGAATCGACATCTGCACCGAACTGCTTCCGATAACACCCTCAGCCCACTACACGATGGGGGGAATCTGGAGCCGAAACGATACATCGACGGATATCCCTAATGTATTTGTGTGCGGTGAGTGTGCCTATAGCGGTGTGCACGGTGCCAACCGATTGGGCGGGAACAGTTTGCTCGAAGCGGCTTATTTCGGCCGTCTAGCGGGACGCGAAGCGGCATCGGCAGCTAAAAAAGGGGTATTTCACCCGATCGATTATGCCCTTGTAGCCAAAGAACTTCGGTATGTCGAGTCTATTTTAGAGGGTGAAAACCGATTTAATATTAATACGATGCGCCGTAATCTCGGAAACAATCTCTACAACAATGCCGGAGTATTCCGTACGCATGATTCTTTGGCCAATGCATTGGAATATGTCCATTATCTGATGAAAATGTCATCCGGATTGTGCTGTATCAACAAAGAGCGCAGTGACAATGTAGAGCTTTTATCGATCATCGAGTTTCGTAATTCTCTTACCGTAGCCGAAGCGATGGTAATGTCGGCATTGGCACGTGAAGAGTCACGGGGGAGCCATTACCGAAACGATTTTCCCGAAAAAGATGATAAGAATTATGAGACAAACACGATTATACGCCGTTTGGCAAAAGCGTTTTTACGGATCAGTTTCGAGAGCCACCTCTCTTCGGACTGGTGGGATCGAATTCGGCGGTTTTTTCATACCCAAATCGGGTAATGAATTTATTTAACTTTGAATAAATTTTGGCTTATTGCCGAAGTAAACTCAGTGTTAAGGTAGCCAATCGGGGCTTTGTTCCGATGGCGTTTAAACAATAAAAAGGAAATATTATGGCAAAAGTTATGCTACGTTACGACTCTAAAGGCTCAATCTCATTTTATGTCGCTAAAAAAGACATGGAAGAGACAATTGTAAAAAGCGAATTTGATACGGACGAAAAATGGGGCGGTGAAGTAGAGCTTTCCAACGGTGAAACATGGTTTATCGAACCGTGCGCGAAAAAATTTCCTTCTGAAGTTGTTGCAATCCGACGAGGAGAATAATCCTATCGGAATAGTGTGAATTTAAGTTCCATTTTATTGGATCATAAAACTACCATTTTCAATTGTGGTACAATCTCATCCATAAATTTAGAACGCTAAGAAGTTTACGCTTTAATGAAAAAAATTTTAATCGTCACAGACGGAGCTATCGGTCAGCACTTTATTGAACGTGTCATCGGTACCTACACAAGTGAAAATCTCTATTATATTGTCCAAACGACCGAAAAAAATTTCGAAGGGTACAATCCCGGACGGTATAAATTTTTTCAATTTGATCCTACCAGTTTTTACAAAATTTCTAATTTGTTGAAAATGGATTTTTGGCAAGTGGTTTTGGTGATGGAAAACCAGAACGATTTGGAACAGACGATCAAAAATATCCGTTTGTATAAGCCCTCCATACGGATCATTGCGCTTGATTTATGGAATACGATCAGCCCGTGCGATGATATCGAATGGGTCAATATGCAAGAACTCATTGCCGCCAATTTGATCGATTATCTCCCGAATATCCCGGTTTTAGCAAAAAATATCGGTTTGGGTTCGGGTGAGATTATGGAAGTTTTGGTTCCGTTCGGGAGTTCTTTCGTATACCGTCATATAGGTTCTATAGAGCAAAAAAACTGGAAAATTGCGGCTATTTATCGTAACCGCCAGCTTATCATCCCCAGTGACAATAAAATGATTCAGCCCAATGATACGCTGGTGCTGGTCGGTGATCCTGCCGTTTTACGTTCTATCTATCGGGCGATTAAACGGGAATTGGGACAGTTTCCGGCTCCGTTCGGGTCTAAAATCTACCTCTATATCGATATGAGTATTGAAAAAACTTCTTCCATTATGGCATTGGTCAGACGGAGCATTTTTATCCAAAAGAAGCTTCGTCAACCGCTGATTATAAAAGTGGTCAACCCCGGGAATATTGACATTTTACGGATGATTAAAGCCTCTTCGGGGATAGATGTTTCGGTTGAAATCGATTACGCGCCACTCAGTGACGAAGGGACTATACTCAACGATATTAAGAAATATCACATCGGTCTTTTTCTGGTGTCTCGTAGGGTTTTTTCCATAAAATCGATTCGTAAAAAACTTTATGCGGGAAATGTTCCGGTACTGAAGCTTGCCGAGAGATCATTCTCATCCTTGCATGAAAGTGTTGTAATACTGAGCGAAGAGGGGCATATCGAAAATATTTCAACGACCATATTTGACGTCTCTTCCCAATTCGGATTTAATTTGGAATTGATCGATTACGTCAATGAAGAGGGTTCTCACAAACGTGAGGTAATTGAGCATTTTAACAACCTCTCCGCTATTTTTTCCAAATCGATTCATGTTTCCGCACAAGAGACAAATCCGATTCGGGAATTACGCGAAAAAGAGAATTTTCTGCATGTAATGCCGTTTACCTCTAAAATGTTTATGAACCCGTTTACCGCCTATTTTTCGACCGATCCGGAAGTGTTATACCGCAAGCTCGGCCGCTATCACCAACTTTTCATCCCTACCCAAATTTAACCCTTGACAAGAGGGTTTTAAGTCATTTTTTAGTATCATAGTTTTGATTACACAACAACTTAATTTATCAGGTTTTTTTATGACGGTATCTATCAACCTCAAACGTATTGTTGACGATTCTTATCCCATCCAGATCGGTCCATTGCCGGAGATTAATTTTGAGGGCAAGGTAGCGGTTCTGACCAATCCGAAAGTGGCGGGCCTGCATCTGCACACTCTACTCTCCCGCTTAAGTGCCAAAGAGGTCTATGTTATTACTATACCCGACGGCGAACACTACAAAACACTTGAGACGATTGAATTTATATTGGACCGCATGTTCGATCATCGTTTGAATCGAAAATCGCTGTTGGTTGCTTTCGGCGGCGGGGTCATCGGTGATATGGGGGGATTTAGCGCAAGCCTCTATAACCGAGGGATCGATTTTATTCAGATTCCGACAACGCTTCTCTCTCAAGTCGATGCCAGTGTCGGCGGAAAAACGGGGATCAATAACCGTTACGGCAAAAATCTGATCGGTGCGTTCCATCAACCGCGTGCCGTTTACATCGATCCGAGTTTTCTGGGGACGCTTCCTGCTAGAGAATTCGGAGCGGGCGTTGCGGAGATTGTCAAAATGGCGGTAACCTTTAACGCACCGTTTTTCGAGTGGCTGGAACAAAATGACCTGCGCGACGGGGATAATCTGTTGATCGCAATCAAAAAAGCGGTTGAGACCAAAGCGGCGGTTGTCGAAGAAGATGAAAAAGAACAGGGGCTTCGAGCCGCTTTAAACTACGGGCATACGTTTGGTCACGTTATCGAAAATGAGACGAAGTATGAGACTTATCTACACGGTGAGAGTGTGGCGATCGGAATGGTCATGGCGAACGAACTGGCGTGTGAGAGCGGACTGATGAGCCGCTCAGATGCCGAGCGGATCAAAGCCCTTTTAGGACGTTATGATTTGCCGCTTTCGTATCCGATAGGGGATGTTGAAAAATTTTATCAAGCATTCTTTTTGGATAAGAAAAGTGCCGACAGCGCTATTACTTTTATCCTTCCCCGCGGAATCGGAGGGGTGGAGATTACCGATAGAATCGAAGCTGACACGGTGAAAAAAATATTAACGACGTTCCGAGGAGCCGGTGCGTGAGAGGATATCGATTTTTTTTAGCGGCACTGTTTGTATCCGTATTAACCCTTAATGCCGCCAAAAACGAAGAGCAAGCGGTTGAAGAGCCGGTTGTTACGGAATTGCCCAAAGAGGTACAGCTCCAAAATATACAGGACGAGCTTTCCAAAATCCAAAAAGAGCTTTCGCGCGGCAACAGTGTATGGCTTAAAAGCTACAACTCCTATATGGCGTATCAGGAATCCCGTAAAAGCCTTCGAGAGGTACAGCACCGCATCAACCAGCTGGAAGATCGTTCTCCGACCGTAGAACGCAAACTTGAAATTGAAGCGCTGCAAGCCAAACAAAAAGTTTTAACCGATCAGATTGAACTTCTCAAAGCGCAGGGGGCTTCTCCGTTTGTATCTTTGCTGAAACCGGATGAAGCGGGGGAGCTTCCGACGATTACCAACCCGTTTGAAATCGTGACGGGATTGTCGTATGTAAAGAGGATAAACAGCCAGTATAAAGACTATGTTCTCCGTGAAGAGGAGCTTCAAGAGATCATCGGATTATTAGAACATCAAGTCGCTTTGTACAAAGATGTGATGCGTCTAAATCCGAAAGAGGATTACGAGGTAGAACTGGATGCGACGCTGCTGCAGGTCGAAAAGTTTAAACTTGCCCTGGATACGCTCATCTCTACAGCGGATTTGTATCAAAAACGGATCGAGTCGACCGAGGCGAAAATCAACAAAGAGATTAAAGATCAGCTTTACAAACTTCTCAACATCGGTGTCATCATTGTCGTTCTTTTCGGTATTTCACTTCTTCTGAAACGGATCGCTAAGCGCTATATCACCGATAATGAACGTTTTTATACCGCCAATAAAATCGTAACCTTTATCAATGTGTCATTGATTATTCTCATCATCTTGTTCAGCTATATCGACAATGTCGGCTATTTGGCGACGGTTCTCGGGTTCGCATCTGCCGGTTTGGCGATCGCGATGCGGGACTGGTTTATGTCTGCGTTGGGATGGCTGGTGATCATAATGGGCGGTTCCATTCATGTCGGAGACCGTGTCCGTTTTGAAAAAGACGGGATGATTTATGTCGGGGACGTACTCGATATTTCGCTTCAGCGCATTACGCTGATGGAAGATGTCACAATAACGACTCTTGAGACAAACCGCCGGGCGGGACGGATTATATTTGTCCCTAACAACTACATTTTCACCTCTATGATCGCCAACTATACGCACGGAGCCCTGAAAACGGTTTGGGACGGAATCGACATTATTATCACCTTTGATTCGAACCATAAAAAAGCGGCCCATCTGGTAAAAGAGATCTGCCGTAAATACTCGAAAGGGTATACCGACATTACCCGAAAGCAGCTCAATAAGCTCCGAGACAAATACAGTCTGAAAAACAGCAATGTTGAACCGCGTGTCTTTACACTGATCGCTCCGCACGGGATAAAAGTGAGTGCGTGGTACCTTACCAACGCGTATGCGACGTTGACGCTTCGCAGTACGATTTCTGCTGATATCGTCGATGCGTTTAACGCTGAACCGGACATTACGATCGCTTATCCGACGCAGACGTTCTACACCGGACCGATCCCTCCTAAAGCTCCGATGCCTCCGATGGAAAATCAATGAAGCCGAAAGTCTATTTCAAAACGTTCGGGTGCCGTACGAATGTTTTTGACTCTCAGGTGATGATGAGCGCTTTGAGTGATTATGAGGTGACCGAAATCGAAGGGGAAGCCGATATCGTCATCGTCAACTCCTGTACGGTGACCAACGGTGCCGATGTAAGTGTGCGAGGCTACATCAATCAGATGGACAAACAGGGGAAAAAGCTCTTTCTGACCGGATGCGGCGCGCATACCAAGGGGGAGTCTTTATTCGGTGCCGGGAAAATACAGGGGGTTTTCGGCCCTTCGGAGAAAATGAAGATCAATACCCTCATTTCACAAGAGAGCCGATTTTATGAGATCGGTGATTTGAACTACATCGATGACGCCATCGTTGATGAATTTGTCGGAAAATCGCGTGCGTTCATTAAAATCCAAGAGGGGTGCAACTTTCGGTGCAGCTACTGCATCATCCCCTTTGTGCGCGGTGACGCGCGCAGTATGGACGAAGCTAAAATACTCGAGCAGATTAGACGCCTCGCCTCCAACGGTTTCGGGGAGTTTGTCCTCACCGGGACAAATGTCGGAAGCTACGGGCAGGGTGAGGGGCGCAATATTGCCTCCCTTATGAAAAAAATGTCGCAGATCCGGGGTGTCCGCCGTATCCGCGTGGGGAGTTTGGAACCGATACAGATCAACGAGTCGTTTCGGGAGATTTTGGATGAGCCGTGGCTGGAGCGGCATCTTCACATCGCGATTCAGCACAGTAGCGACGAGATGCTTCGCCTGATGAACCGCCGTAACCGTCACAAGAGCGATGTGGAGTTATTCGGTATGCTGCATGATAAAGGATTCGCACTCGGGACCGATTTTATAGTCGGGCATCCCGGAGAGAGTGACGCGATTTGGACGGAGGCGATGGAGAATATCCGCTCCCTTCACCTTACCCACATTCACCCTTTTACCTATTCAAAGCGTGACGGAACACCGAGTGCCTCGATGAAGCCTGAAATCAACGGGACCGTCTCCTCACAACGAATGGCTGAGCTTAATGCGCTGATCGAATCCAATAATTATGCATTCCGCAATGCGATGAAAGCCGCCTCGTTGGAGGTATTGATTGAATCGGGTGAGGGCAACCGTTACATCGGGTACGATCAGTTTTACAACAAGGTAGTGATAGAGTCGAACGAAGATATCAGCGGCGACTGGATGACGCTGGAAGATTACGAGGTACACAATGAACATAACATGGCCAAATTTTAACCGCAATCAGCTTATTCTCATCGTTTCGGGGGGGATAGTTTTACTTTTGCTGCTATTTGCATTATTGCGTAACAGCGATAATACCGTAACCCTCGAAGAAGCTACCAAACTGATTGAAAACAATCAAATAGAAAAAGCGTTCAGTGATAACGGATATACCTATTTTGCGACCAAAAATGACGGTATTGTAAAGATTTCTTCTTCCCAACTTCCGCCGGAGTTGACGGCAAATTTGGTAATCGAGCCTAAAAGCGGCAACGGCTGGATATGGTTTTTTCTCTTTTTTGCCGTTATCGGTGGGGCAGGGTATTGGGCATGGAAAAACAGGCTCGGATTTGAGGATGATATCCCTCTGGAGGCTCCGATAGTCAAAGCAGCGGCTGCAGCTGAACCGGAAGTCCCCTCAACCAATGTCACCCCCGCAAAATCGACGGTCCGTTTCAGCGATATCGGCGGAATCGGCGATGTGAAAGAAGAACTCGAGGAGATTATCGACTTTTTGCGCAATCCGAAACGCTATTACAGTTTCGGTGCCCGTATGCCGCGCGGCGTATTGCTCGTAGGTCCTCCGGGTGTGGGTAAAACGATGATCGCCAAGGCGGTAGCCGCCGAAGCGGATGTTCCGTTTTTCTACCAAAGCGGTGCCTCGTTCGTGCAGATTTATGTCGGTATGGGGGCAAAACGGGTGAGCGAACTTTTCTCCGCCGCCAAGAAAAATGCCCCTGCGATCATCTTTATCGATGAGATCGATGCCGTCGGCAAAAAGCGCGAGGGGGGACGAAACGACGAACGCGAAGGGACCCTCAATCAGCTTCTCACCGAAATGGACGGATTTGAAGAGACGAGCGGTATCGTCGTGATCGCCGCGACCAACAACATCGATGTGATGGATGCGGCACTCTTGCGTGCGGGGCGATTTGACCGCCGTATTTTTGTCGAGCTTCCGACTGCGAGCGAACGCGAAGCGATTTTGCAAAAATATCTTCGCCATATCCCGAATGATCTCTCGATAAGCGATGTCGCCAAAATGACGGTCGGGTTTAACGGCGCATCGTTGGCGGCATTGGTCAACGAAGCGGCACTCTTGTGTATGCGCCAAAAAGAGATTCAGGTGAAACTGGAACACTTTTTGGCGGTCAAAGACAAAGTGATGTTCGGGAAAAAGAAGATCGCGATGCTCAGTGACGAACAGCGGCGCTATCAGGTACGCTATCAGGCGGGGAAAGTGTTCGCCGCGACATGGTTCGATCTCCCCTACGAGAAGATCACCCTTACCAACGATGCGATTACCCCTCCGACAGCGGAACCGCAGTTGCGCCATGAGATCGAGGCGCACGTTCGGGTCCATCTCGCCGGTATCGCCTCTTCGCATCTTCGGTTCGGCGAACATGCCAGCAATGCGTCGCATGATTTAGGTGTAGCCAAAGATCTGGTTCACGCGATGATTTACGAATACGGTATGGGAAGCAGTGTCCTCCCATCAGAGGAAGATGAAGCCAAATTGATGGATCGTCTTTACACCGAAATGAGTACGCTTCTGGAACGAAATGAAAAAATTCTTGCCAAATTTGAGGCGATTTTAGACGAGTACGAACATATTTCCAAAGCCCTTGCCAGAGCCACGATGCATGAGATTTTATAGCGGATTCGCCCTCGCGGATGATCAGCACTTCTTTGATCCGTATTTGCGTCACAGCGACTACACGGTAGCGGGATTCAGCTACGGTGCGATTAAAGCGGCTCAGTATGCGGTAGAGTCGCATGAGCGTATCGATACCCTTCAGCTCTTTTCCCCCGCGTTTTTCCAGACGAAAAAAGAGTCATTCCGTCGCCTGCAGATGGGGGGATATTTCAAAGATGTTGAACGCTACCTCGATAACTTTATCACGAGCTGTTTCGCACCTTCCCCCATTAAACCGATTACCTTAGGGAATAGTGATGCGGAGTCGCTTCAGGAATTGCTCTATTTTGAGTGGACGGGCGAGCTGATAGAATCTATCCGTGCTAAAGGGACACTGATCGAGGTTTATCTGGGACTGGAAGATCAAGTGATCGATGTAGCAGGAGCGAGAGAGTTTTTTCTCCCCTACGCCACCGTTACCTCCATCAAACGGGGAAACCATTTTTTACAGGAGGGGCTGTGAAATGGGTGAAATAGAGATAAAAAGAACTAAAAGGCAATAAATGAAAGAGATAGTGTACTCAAACGAATATAACTCCTTTTTAGTAGATATCAAAAGTAAAATAAAAATCTCTCAACAAAAAGCATTTAGGGCCATCAATCAAGAGATGATAGTGCTCTATTTTAACATCGGATTAGCGATAGAGCAACGGCAAAACGAGTTGGGATGGGGTGCAAAAGTTATCGATAAGTTGAGTCAAGATATTTTGCATGAGTTTCCGAATATGAGTGGTTTTTCTAGCAGAAACTTAAAAAGAATGGTTAAGTTTTATAGAGAATATCATACTGATTTAAAAGTGCCACCATCAGTGGCACAAATTCCGTGGACACACAATATTATACTTATTGAAAAAATCAAAGACAAAGAGTTACGATATTGGTATATACAAAAAACCCTTGAGCATGGCTGGAGCAAAGATGTTTTAAGCCTTATGATCAAAAGTGAAGTACATAAGCGAGAAGGTAATCTTATCTCAAATTTTAAAAATATTTTGCCTCCATTTGAGAGTGATTTGGTGCAACAATCTTTTAAAGATCCGTATCGATTTGATTTTTTGACTATCACGGAGCCATTTAGAGAAAAAGAGCTTGAAAACAGTCTTATAAAACATATGGAGAGATTTTTAATCGAGCTTGGAAGCGGATTTGCATTTGTAGGACGACAATATAAGCTTGAAGTCGGAGATGATGACTTTTATATCGATTTGCTTTTTTATCATTTAAAGCTTCGATGTTTTGTTGTAGTAGAACTAAAAAAAGGAAAATTCAAACCAGAGTATTCGGGGCAAGTAAATTTTTATTGCAGTGCCGTCGATAGTGTTTTAGCACAAAAAGAGGATAAACCGACTATCGGATTGATACTTTGTCAAGAAAAAAATGAGATTGTCGCAGAATATTCTCTACGAAATATGTCTCAACCAATCGGAATATCAGAATATCAACTGACTGAAATTTTACCAAAAGAGTTCGAGTCCAGTTTACCGACGATAGAGATGATAGAAAATGAACTTAAACATAGTTTGGAAGAAACAAAATAATGACCAAAGGGACACGGATTAATGTCTATTTGGGACTTGATGATCAGGTGATCGATGTTGCCGGGGCACGGGAGTTTTTTCTCCCCTATGCTACCGTCACCTCCATCAGACGGGGAAACCATTTTTTGTATACAGGAGTTTAAATGATTAAAATAGGTGTTATTACCGCATCCGATCGTGCAAGTGCAGGGATTTATGAGGATATTTCAGGGGTTGCGATCCAAGAGACGATGAAAGATTACCTAAAATCCGAACACGAGATCGTTTATCGCTGTATCCCCGATGTCCAAGACACGATTGAAGAGACGATGATGGAGCTGTGTGACCGCGAGGGGTGCTGTCTCGTCGTAACGACGGGGGGGACGGGTCCTGCGAAGCGTGATGTGACACCTGAAGCGACGGAAAACGTCTGTGAGAAGATGATGCCGGGGTTCGGTGAGTTAATGCGTCAAGTGAGCCTTAAATACGTTCCTACGGCGATTTTGTCTCGACAGACGGCAGGGATTCGCGGTCGTAGCCTTATCATCAATCTGCCGGGGAAACCGAAATCGATCCGTGAGTGTCTGGACGCCGTATTTCCCGCCGTGCCGTACTGTATCGATTTGATCGAGGGGCCGTATCTGGAGTGCAACGAAGAGGTGATCAAAGCGTTTCGGCCGAAGCAGTCATAAAGATTTTCAGGTTAGCAGATTTCCTGAAATTTAAAAAAAAGGGGTTGGCATGGATGAATTTATGAAAGAGGCTCTTTTGGAAGCCGAAAAAGGTCTGGAAGAGGGGGGAATCCCTATCGGATCGGTATTGGTGCATGAAGGCAAAATCATCGGCAGAGGGCATAACCGCCGCATCCAAAAGGGGAGTGCTATTTTGCACGGAGAGATGGATGCGCTTGAAAATGCAGGGCGGTTGAGTGCCTCCGTATATAAAAACTGTACCCTCTACACGACGCTCTCCCCATGTCCGATGTGCTCGGGGGCGATAGCGCTTTATGGTATTCCGAGGGTAGTCGTCGGTGAAAACGAAAATTTCATGGGTGAAGAGGAGCTGCTTCGATCCCGCGGTGTGACAATCGATGTCCTCAATGATCATAACTGCATCGAAATGATGAAACATTTCATTCAGGATAATCCGATACTTTGGGACGAAGATATCGGCGAATAAGGGTGAAAGTTCTTGTTTTCCTTTTTCTTTGTGTAGAGCTTTTTGCCCGCGCTAGCGTTTGGAAAATCAGTGATGCAGAGCATACGATGTATATCGGCGGAACGATCCACGTTCTCCGTGCATCCGATTATCCGCTTCCGAAAGAGTTCGACGAAGCGTATAACCAATCGGATTACGTCGTTTTTGAAACCGACTTGGCATTAGCGCAAAGCCGGACGCTTCAACGGATTTTGGCACAAAAGATGATGCTTCCCGCAGGTCAGCGCCTGTCCGATAAACTTTCCCCTGATATCTACTCAAAATTAAAATCGTACATCGCCTTACAGGGATATACGATTGAAAAGTTCGACCGATTGCATCCGTGGGCGGTAATACTGAGTCTTACACAGTTGAAACTTTCGCAGATAGGGATCGATCAAAGCGGGGTGGACAGCTACTATAGCCGGCGCTCACGTGCGGATCATATCCCTCAGCAGTATCTTGAGAGTGTCGAAGAACAAAGTGCGATCATAACCGAGATCGGAAAAGGGGAAGAGGATGCGGTGATCTTACAAACGCTGAGCGATATGGAGACGTTACCCTCTATGATGGAATGGATGGTTAAAGAGTGGCGGGAAGGGAAAACCGAGCGTTTGAGATACGAGCTGGTAGACGAGATGCGAAGCGACTCGCCGAAAATGTATAACACGATTTTAAAACAGCGTAATGAAGCATGGATGCCGAAACTTATTGCACTGTTACATGATGAGAAGAGGGGATTCGTCCTTGTGGGCGCGATGCATCTATTGGGACGGGACGGATTATTGGAACAATTTCGAAAGCAAGGATACAGAGTCGAGTATTTGGAAAAGGGAAAATAGCGTGGCTAGAGATACGGCGCAAGCCGTACCTTTTTACCAGTCGCGTACGAGGTTATGACAGCGCATACAGGCGCGTTGAATATCCAGATACGCATTTTGTGCCGTATCCCGACGAACGTTGTCCATACTTGTTTTGATAATTTCGACATTGTCGGCAATCAAATGCGCCGATGTTGATGCGATACGCGCTTTGTGCGCTTTATCTTTCGGAAGCTTATTACGCATCATCTCTTCATTCCCCAATAGCTTTTCACTCTCTAAACCGAGTGCTTCAGCCGCATGCAGTGCTTTTTGCTTATCGCCTTCAATAAAACCGGCTTGCATCGTCTTCATATATGTATTAAGCTTCAGCATATTATCTTTTAAATCATATTGCCCTGCAGCTGTTGCTGCTGTGGATAATGTTAAAACCGTAATGGCACTTATTAAAAATCTTTTACCCATGAAAACTCCTTGAATGACGTTACCAATACTATATGTGAATGTTTATTAAATATAAATTAATTCTATAAACACTCACGAAATGAAGTATGCTTTTTGATTATCTCTTGATTTCTAAGCGTTCCCTGATGGCCACTTTGTTATAATCACGAAAATTTTATAAAGCGGATCTAATGAAATTTATTGAAACACGCGGAAATGACGGAATCCATCCACAACAGGTGACTTTTTCAGAGGCGATTTTAAGTCCTATCGCATCGTTTGGCGGACTGTATGTTCCCAGCAGCCTTCCGACGTTGGGTGAGCCGTTTCTTGCAAAACATCTGAAGTCATCCTATAAAGAGTTGGCAAAAGATTTGTTGACGACACTTGCGATCGATATTGACGGATCGGTCATTGACGAAGCACTGTCGCTTTACGATAAATTTGATAACCCGACCAATCCTGTGCCGGTTGTCAAAGTGCGTGATGATCTGTATGTGAGCGAACTTTATCACGGTCCGACCCGTGCATTCAAAGACATGGCGTTGCAGCCTTTCGGTGTCGTCCTCTCATCCATCGCTCAAAGACGTGGCGAAGAGTACCTGATTTTGGCGGCAACCAGCGGTGATACGGGTCCTGCGGCGCTGGAGACGTTTAAAAACCGCTCAAACGTTCGTGTCGCGTGTCTCTATCCTGATGGCGGTACTTCGGATGTTCAACGTCTCCAGATGGTGACCGAAGATGCGGCAAATCTCAAAGTGATCGGGATCAAAGGGGATTTCGACGATGCGCAAAGCGCATTGAAAAAGCTTTTGGCGTCCCAAACGTTTAAAGATGCTCTGAAAGCGAAAAATATCTCTCTCTCAGCGGCCAACTCGGTTAACTTCGGACGGATCATTTTTCAGATTATCTACCATATCCACAGTTATCTCGAACTTGTTCGCCAAAACGTTATTGCGATGGGCGAAAAAGTCTATCTCGATGTTCCGAGCGGGAATTTCGGAAATGCATTGGGCGGATATTACGCTTATAAAATGGGGCTTCCGGTCGAGAAGATCATTATTGCGTCCAATGAGAACAATGTTCTGACCCGCCTTATCAATACGGGGCGCTACGATCTGCGAGGGGAGCATGTCATCGCTACGACATCCCCTGCAATGGATATTTTGATCTCCAGCAATGTCGAGCGCATCTTGTTCGATCTCTTTGGATATGAGCGTACCAAAGAGCTGATGGCGGGATTGGAAGCGGAACGTTTTTACGCGCTTAGCGATAATGAGACGATGAAACTTCAAAACCTTTTTACCGCCGATTACTGTAACGGTGCGGAGGGAAAAGGGTATATCAAAGAGGCATTCGATCACGGATACCTGATGGACCCGCATACGGCGACCTGTTTCAAAGCGTATGACTGCTGCGCGACCAAACCGCTGAAAACGATCGTTTACTCGACTGCCGAATGGACGAAATTTTCTCCGACGATCGCCAACGCTCTCACGGGTGAGAAAGACGCTAACGATATCGATGCTCTGGAATCCATTTCAACGACAGCTAAAACACCGATCCCGGCAATGATTAAAGGGCTGTTCTCCAAACCGATTACGCAAGGAACGGTCATTGAAAAAGAGAATATCGAAGCCGAAATTCTAAAATTTTTATAATTTTAGAACGCCAACGGAGTAATACTCTAAAGAGTACGTGAACTCCGTTTGGCTACGCTTGCCGCTATGGCACAAAACAAGGGAACCGCTCGCTCAGCGATGTTTCTTAGAAACGCTTGCCTCTATCGAGGCAGAAATATTTAGCCTTTTTTCTGTGACTCTTTCGCCAGCATACTCGGTTCCATCAAATTAATCTCTTCATCTCCCCAAATCAGAACTTTTTTTGACGTTTTTAAATCCGGCGGATTTTTTGTCGGATATTGTACACTTGATAAAATATGTTTGATACAGTTGACACGGGCTTTTTTCTTATTGTCGGATCGGATGATGATCCACGGTGCGGTACCGGTGTGGGAGGCTCGGAGCATGGAGTATTTTACGACGGTGTATTTGTCCCACATCTCTTGCGATCTGGCATCGACAGGGGAGAGTTTGAATTGTTTTAGAGGATCGGTTTTACGCTCTTTAAACCGTCTTGCCTGCTCGGCTTTAGAGACCGAAAAGTAAAATTTAAAGAGGATGATCCCAGAATTGACGAGCATCCGTTCGAACTCGCTGACATGGTTCAAAAAGTCCTGATGCTCTTCGGGAGTACAAAACCCCATAACCGGCTCGACACCGCCGCGGTTGTACCAGCTGCGGTCAAACAGGACGATTTCTCCCGCACTCGGCAAGTGTTCGGCGTAGCGCTGAAAATACCACTGTGTTTTTTCGACGTCGGAGGGTTTGTCAAGTGCCACGACACGTGCACCGCGGGGATTGAGATGTTCGGTGATCCGTTTGATCGTTCCCCCTTTTCCTGCCGCATCGCGTCCTTCGAAAATCATCAGGACTTTCAGCCCCTGGTCTTTAACATGGTTTTGAAGTTTGAGAAGTTCGATTTGAAGATCTTTCAGTTCCTTTTCGTATTCTAAAACCGATTTTTTGACCCATACGGGGAGTCTCTCTTCGACTTTGCTTTTGGTTCTGCGTTCTTGCTCGTTCTCTTCTTTTGTTTTGCGTCGGTCATCGTGAATAACATCTTCTATTTTTTGAGCTTCGGCTATTTCTGTTTTTGCCATCGCACGTGTTGCACCCATATATAGCTCCTCGTTTTTTTTGATTATAACGTTGATGAGATTAATTCATCAAGTTCTTCGATCTTTTTGGTCGCAGCAAAGCATGAATTTTCGCCGCAAACCGTATATTCCTGCAGTGTTTCATCGTTTTTGAGCAGGACGAACGGATAAGTGACATGCAAATCGTTTTCAATGAGATTTTCAGAACTGCTTTTGATAACACGGAGCCCTTTGAGATGGGTTATCGCTTCGGCGGCAAGCGTTGGATAGTAAATCGGTGTTTTCATCAGATTCAACGAGACATATTCGAGGCTTTTAAAGCCGAAACGGGTGTATTTCGGATCGATCATTATGCCGAGGTTAAGAAGTACGTTTACCATGATTCCAAGGGCACTCGGATAGGTGCCGTCATCCATTTCGGCTGCGGTGGTGAACGCTCCGCGGCTGAAATACCATTTACCCTCTTCGTAAAAGAGTTCCAACGCTTTATGGGCAAAACGCTGCGCATCGATGAGATAAGTCTCGTTGAGCGTCGACTGGTACGCTTCGATCAAGGCACTGCACAAATAGGCATAATCTTCCAAAAAGGCATCGATTTTAGGGGTTTTATGAATAAGAGCGGAGTGTTTGAGCCGCTCATCCAAAAACATCGTTGTTTTGAGTTTTTCCAAAGAGCGTATAGCTTGAGTTTGGTAGTGTGAGTCCGCCTTGCCCAAAACGAAGAGGGCTTTAATCATCATCGCATTCCACGCGGTAATCACTTTTCGGTCGATAAACGGATAGGTGCGTGTTTGACGAAGAGTGCGTAATTGTGATTTTAGCGCTTCGAACCATTCGGGGCGTTCGTTGTCGGAGAGGCGGATGATGCAATGCCCCTCGAAATTTCCCTCCGCGGATGCTCCGATTTTCATAGCGGCCTGAGCGATATCGGCAATGCCACACGCTTTGAGCGCTTGGGTGATTTCATCATAGGAATAGACGAAATATTTTCCCTCTTCTCCCTCACTGTCGGCATCGCTGGCACTGTAAAACAGATCGTCTTCCATCATGAAATGCATCATAAAATCGGCACTCTCTCGGGCAATACGGAGATAATGATCGTTCCGGTAATGAAGAGCGGCTTTTGCGTAAAGTTCGCACAGCAGCGCATTGTCATAGGTCATTTTTTCAAAATGGGGAATCAGCCACGCCTCATCGGTACTGTAGCGGCAAAATCCGCCGTCGATCAGGTCGTACATTCCCCCCAACGCCATCGAATCGAGGGTATGAAAGAGGATGCTTTTTACTTTATCATCCGATCCGAGACGTTCGATACTCATAAGGGTTTGGAGCGTCGATACATGGGGGAATTTAGGCGATTTTGAAAATCCTCCGTTTGTTTCATCGTAGTTATGCTGAGCCTGTAGGGTGAATTGTGTGATGATTTTATCGCTCAAAACGGCTGCCTGAACGCTCTCGTTTTTTGGACGGAGATACCCCGTAATCTCATCGGCATTTTGGAAAAGCTTTTCATCGTTTTGGGCTATTTTTTCGGCGATGATGGCGGTCAGTTCACTAAAGCCTATCATTTGATTCTGGTTATACGGAGGGATATAAGTGGCGGCGTAAAAGGGTTTGTTTTCAGGGGTGCAGAATACCGAGAGAGGCCAGCCTCCGCTTCGTCGGTTGAGGAGATTATGGAGCTCCTGATAATGTTTGTCGATATCGGGGCGCTCTTCACGATCCACTTTGATGCAGACGAAATGTTGATTGACGAATGCGGCGATTTCGGTGTTTTCAAACACCTCGTGCTCCATCACGTGACACCAGTGGCAGCTGCTGTACCCGATAGAGATAAAAATCGCTTTGTGTTCAGTGCGCGCTTTCTCGAACGCTTCGTCACACCACGGATACCAATCGAGCGGATTGTTTTTGTGCTGTTGAAGGTATGGGGAATCTTCAAGTGAGAGACGGTTTGACATAAAAGATGCTCCGTTTGAAATTGGTGTAGTGTAGCATTTCTGGCTATAGGTAACCTGAAAAATATTAACAATGTTGCTCTGTGAGAAATGTAACAGCTTTATGCGGTAAAATAAGGGTGAAATTCAAATGAGGTTTATTTATGCGTTTGCTATTGTTTTTACTTATTTCTTTGAGTGTTTGGGGATTCGGGTTTTTACAGCCTGAAGAGGCATTTAAACCCTCTGCCAAGATGCTTGACGACAAAACGCTCGGGGTAGAGATCGTTATGGGGGATCAGATCCACGTATATGCCGAAAAGCTGAAAGTAGAAGATGCGGACAAAAGTGACGGGATCGATTTTCAAACGATCACAATGGCCGATCCGATAGTAGTGGACGGGGAAAAGGTGTATGAATCGTCTCCCGCCGTCCGTATCGCTTTGGTCAAGACCAAAGCGCTAAACGGTGAAAAAAAGGTAAAAATAAAACTCTCCTATCAAGGGTGTTCATCGGCGGGGCTCTGCTATGAGCCGATTGAGACAACTTTGAGCGTCAGTGTGTATACCGACAAAATTCCGATGCAGCAGCCCTCATCCCCCTCAATAATAAATGCCCCTGCAACGACGGCTCCTGTTTTGGATGTTATCGAAAAAAATGCTACGACCGCACCGGTTGAGAAAAAATCGGAAACCGATCAAATCGCAGGGGTAATCGAAGGGGGAAGCCTTTGGTTTATTATTCTCAGTTTCTTCGGATTCGGCCTTTTACTGGCGTTGACCCCGTGTGTATTCCCGATGATTCCGATTATCTCCTCGGTTATCATGGCTCAGGGTGCAGGACTGGGTACGAAGCGGGCATTTTGGCTCTCTGTCGTCTACGTTCTATCGATGGCGGTTGCCTATACGATTGCCGGTATTTTGGCGGGGCTTTTCGGCGCGAACCTGCAGGCGGCATTTCAAACACCGTGGATTATTACCCTCTTTTCACTGATCTTTGTCGTCTTGGCGATGTCGATGTTCGATCTGTTCGAACTTCAAATCCCCAATGCGATACAGTCTAAAATTACGAAAATCAGCGGATCCCAAAGCGGTGTCGTCGGCATTGCGATTATGGGATTTTTATCGGCTCTTATCGTCGGACCGTGTGTTGCGGCACCGTTGGCCGGAGCATTGATTTATATCGGTCAAACGGGGGATGCGCTGCTTGGCGGTGTAGCTCTTTTCTCTCTCAGTATCGGGATGGGGATTCCGTTGATCGCGATCGGAACGAGTGCCGGGAAGTTTATGCCTCGTCCCGGCGTATGGATGGATAATATCAAATCGATTTTCGGCGTGATGCTGATCGGTATTTCGATTTGGATGATCAGCCGTATCCTCGAAGAAAACATTTCGATGATGTTGTGGGGGGCATTGGCGGTATTCGTTGCCGTCAATATCGGTGCACTGGAACCGATACGGGGGCGTTGCATCCGATGTCAACGAGCCAATAAAAAAGCGCTGGGAATTATCATTTTACTTTACGGTATGTCGCTGCTTTTGGGTGGTATGGCAGGAGCTAAGAACCCTCTTCATCCGCTGAATCCTTTCCTCCCTTCACAGGGTACAGCGGTTGCTAGTGTGCCTCTGCACAATACGTTCGAACGTATTACTTCGATCGAAGAACTCGATGCCATTTTGGCGGAGAACAAAGGGAAAAAGGTAATGGTTGATTTTTACGCCGACTGGTGCAGTGCGTGTAAAGAGCTTGAAGAAAAAACATTCAGCGACGAGAGCGTTAAGAGTGCAATGGACGGCTACGTTCTTGTACAGGTCAATCTGACCGCCAACGACGATGCGGCCAAAGCTATTAGCTCCAAATACGGCATCTTCGGCCCTCCGGCGATTTTGTTTTTCGATGAAAACGGCAAACATCAAAAAGATGCCGATATCGTCGGATTCAAAGAGCCTCAGGAATTCATTAAACTATTAGGGAAATAATTATGGGAAAAATAATTTTGGCACTCTCAATACTGGCAAGCTGTGCATTGGCAGACCTCAAATGGGCGCCGACGTATGACGCCGCATTGGCACAGGCGAAAAAAGAGAAGAAAAAAGTGATGGTGATGCTCTCAAAAGAGGGGTGTCCGGCGTGCGAATATATGAGTGACATCGTTTTCGAAGAGAAAATGGTGGTATCGGAAGTCGAAAAATCGTACGTCCCCGTCCATATCGATATTCATAACGACTTTGTGCCGGACGGCTTGGGATTCATCGGAACGCCGACGTTCCATTTTCTGGATGCAAACGGTAAAAAAATCGGCCGTTATGACGGCGGAGCGAATGTTCCGACCTTTATGGGTGTTTTGGGAAAATATAAAAAATAGCTTTTTCCTGATTCATTCTTTTCTCCTCCCGCTCTTAGGTGCGGGTGCAAGTAATCCTCTTCTTACAGACCTTTCAAACGATTAGAACAATAATTGAATACCTTTATAAAAAAGGTTCTCAATGTCCCATTTACCGGATACTCTAAAAGTGGGTGTAGACTCTATCGACCAACGGCATGAAGAGTTCTATGCTCTGTTCGAAGCCCTTAAAAGTGCCAGCGATAGCGAGTTTTTAGAAGCTTTTGATGCGGTTATTCTCCATACCAAGGGGCATTTTGCCGAAGAAGAGGCGGATATGGAGAAAATCGTGTATCCGAACAAAGCCGAGCATATCCAAGAACACAAAAAAGCGCTGGAAGAGATGAATTATTTCAGGGAGAAAGCCGTAAGCGGCAGGCTGATGTTTGCCAAAGCGTATGTGAAAGATCGGCTCGGGGACTGGTTTCGTAACCATCTGCTCAACATGGACAGTGATTTAGCCCGGGTGATCAACAAATCTTCTTATTAACTATATTTAGATAAATTTTCAAATCATAAAGTATATTGGTATTGAAAATAGGTGTCGGATGGTGCATAGAAGTGCTTTGGTTTGTGTTGTGTTTGCGATCGCATTGCCGGGATCGGACTATAATTCTATCGTCTCATCTTGTAACAAATCGCTTCCGACATGGGCGAACCGTAGCGAATGTAACGAGAAATTTCTCAACTATTCGCACAATACCACTCTAACACGGTTGTTCGGAGGGGAAACCAGCATAAATTACGACCTGAAGAAAAATACGACGACGGAAACCGTTTCGATGGGTGCCAAATATTCATACGATCAGTTTTTTGCGCAGCTGCAAGGTTCTTACATCCAGGGAAGAACCGATAATATCCCTTCGACAGGGAACACAAACCTTTTAGTCCGCTATCATAAGAAACTATGGGATTCACTCGCGTTAAGCGCTTCGGAAAATGTCTATATCCCGACAATAACCCCGAACGATCAGACGGATACTATGAAATACACCAGTCTGCTTAAAGCGCTCTATCCCGTAAATGATTTTTATAATGTATTCGCCGAGGGGAGCTACTCTTTATTTCAGATTCCTCCGTCGGAAAATATACCCTATCGCAACCCCTACAGTTACACGACGGGACTAACGTATGCAGAAGGTACCGATACGATGATCAATGCTTCCTATATATTGATGCAGGATACGGACCCGACACAAAGACCCTATAAAAAAATCAAATTTGCCCATAAACATAAACTGAATAAAAGAATCAAAACATCGCTCAGCGTTACGAAAAGTTTAGAGCGTGATGAGCCCGATAATAAGGCCTCTTTTGATTTTATCTATGTTTATTAGAGGGCGATTACTTGTTTTCGACCAGTTTATCCAAAATATAGAGCTGCATATTTTTATGCGGTATCTCTTTTTCCAGCGCTTCGGAGTAAATTTTCGCTACCTCTCTGGCGTGCAGGTCGTAATCAAAATGGGGAAAGTGGTTTTCCCATCCGTTTTTGATGATTTTCAACGCAACTGTGTCGATCAGATACTCTTTAAAAATAGCGTAGGTCGCAAAAAACATCCCCGTAAACAAGATCGCCATGATGATAAGCAGATGGCAGTCGATTTTAGCTAGAAACGGATGGAATGCGACCGATACCGGTAAAATAAACAGATGCCAAAGAGCGATGAATACGAGGTAGCTTTTTCCGATACTGAGGCGAAACCCCGGGATTTTTCCTTCCAGTTTCAGTCCCTCTTGATACATTTTATTGGTTTTGAGCAGATCGCGAAAGAGCATAGGCCCCTCATTCAGGGTAAAGACATAAGGGATAATCTTCTCATCGGTAAAGGTGCGGCTTTTACTTTTCATCCATGAACAAATTCTAAACATTATAATTCCTTGATAATCTGACTGACACGGAGGGCGCTTCCGTGTTTTAAGAGCTCACGCAAGCGTGCGGCATCGTTGATAAAAGCGGTTTTATCCATTTGTTGATACGCATTATACAGATTTTGTGCCGTGACTTCCTTTTGAAGGAGTTCGGGATGGAGCGCTTTGCCGTAAGCATGGGAGAACAAAATGTTTCCAAGCCCAACATATTTGAGTTTAACCAATGTTTTGGCGATGGTGTAATCAAGTGTTTTGGCAATGTAGGTGAGTACAAACGGTGTTCCGATAAGGCATGCTTCGAGCGTTGCCGTACCGCTGCAGATAAAGGCGAAATCCGACTCGGCCAAACTTTTATGCGCTTCATGGGTAATTTTGAACATGGAGATATCTCCGTAAAGCTCTTCGATTTGTTTGTTATTAAAATTGGGAGGAATGACGATGAGCGCATGCGTGTCCAGCATAGGGCAAAGTTCTCTGAAAATCGGCATCAGCCGCTTAATTTCCCCCGGACGGCTGCCGGGCATAAAGGTGATTTTTCCGCTGTAGGCAATATCGCTCTTGTGTACCGTAATCTCATCGAGGAGAGGATGCCCGACATATTCGATGGGAGCATCCGGCGAATAATAGGAGGGTTCAAACGGCAAGATAGAACAGAGTTTCGAAATCGTTTTTTCCAGCACCGGAATCCGTTTTTTCTTCCACGCCCACGCCTGCGGCAGGATATAGTAGATAATCTCTTTATCGGGATAGCGTTTGCGGATCGCACGTGCGAGAGGAAGATTAAAGCCAGAAGAGTCGATCAGGAGCACTTTGTCGGCATCATGAGCTAATTCCACCATCTGATCTTTCAGGCGGAAGAAGAACGGAAGTTTTTTGAGGGCGTCCACAAATCCCATGATTGAAGCTGAGCGAAGATCGACGATACTTTTCCCGAGTGACGAATCGAAAATCCCCGATAAATGTACCTCGTTCCCGAGTTCTTTGACAAGATATTTGAGATGGACGTTAGCTGAGTGCTCTAACGCACTTACGAGTAATTTCATGATCCTCCGTCTCCGGCATTCGAGTTACCGGGTTCATATCGTTTTTTGCTGTTTTCATGATAGTTGCTTAAAAAGGTGCTCAGTGCATCAATTTGTGTATCGTTAAGTTCCATAGCAAACGGGATCATCATTTCTGCGAGCTGAGTATTACCTTGCTTGGCTCGAAGCTGTTTGAGTCTGTAATCCAAAAAAGTTTTGCGTCGATAGGCGAGGGAAGGGTATTGTCCGTTTCCTGTAGCCGATACGCCGTGACAGCCGCTGCACCCTTTGGAAAAATAGAGTTTTTTCCCCGTCTCGTATTGATCACCCCCTCCGTAAAGCAGAAGCGGAATTAAAAAAAGGAGGATTTTCACCACACGTACCCTTTTTATAACATTTCTTAGACTAGAATTACGTAATTATACCTAACGGGAGCGATTATGATTATATCGGGTGCAATTATCTGTGATATCCACGGAGAGCGTCGTGGTGATATCCAGTTTGAGAACGGGGTTGTGACACGTATCGGAGAGAATCTAAGCGGTGATGATGTTATCCAAGCGCAGGGGTGCTATTTGATCCCGGGGTTAGTCGATACCGATGTACGTCTCAAAGATTCTCAGCTCAACGGTACCAATCTTGAAAAACTCTCTTCGCGCGCACTCAGCGGCGGTGTCACCACGGCACTTTTGGCAAGCGACTGCGCACCGCGTATCGATAATGAGATAACGCTGGAATTTATTCAACAGCATCGAAAATTGAGCAACGGCGCAACGATTGAAACCGCCGTCAGTGCATTGAACGATTCGGGTGCGCTCAGTAACATCGCTATTATGCTCAAAAAAGGCTCCCTTGCCGTTCATACCTCGACATTAAGTGATTACAACCTGATCACCCGAATTGCGCAGTATCTCAAAATGGCCGATAAAACGCTGTTTTATAAAGCGGAAGAGAAAAGCCTCAATGAGAGCGGTGTCATGGCGGACGGTGCGATAGCCGCTCAGCTCGGTCTTCCGGGGATATCTCCGATGTCAGAGGTCGTTCATGTCGCTTCCATGATCGAAATAGCGCGCCATTTCGGTATTAAAATCGTTTTTAAGAGTATTACGGAGCCTCGATCGATCGAATTGATCGCCGATGCACGTAAAGGGGGAATAGAGGTGGAATGCGAAACGGCGATCCATCATCTGTTCAAAAACGATTCGGCATGCGCAGGATTTGATACCGATGCCAAAATCAATCCGCCTCTGGTCAATGAAACCAAACGCCTTTTACTGATCGACGCACTTGTGAGAGGAGATATCCACTCCCTCACTGCGCTCCATCAGCCAAACTCCGATGTTCATAAAGATATCACCTTTTATGATGCAAATGTCGGGACGACCTCAATTGCCGAGTATCTGCCGCTGCTTTATACCTATTTGATTAAAACGGGTGTGATCGAAATGCCGAAATTGGTAAAAGTGGCTTCTCAAGCACCTGCCAGACATATCGGACTACGTTCAGGGGAGATTACGATAGGATTGCCGTGCGATTGTATCCTTTTTGATCCTTCGCAGACGACACAAGTCCCTCACCATCACAGCCTTTATAAGAATGAAACGTTGCAAGGCAAAGTGGTCATGGCCCTCTGCCGAGGCGAAGTGACAAGGTTTTAGGAGTATACCGTTCGCCCTGAGCCGGTCGAAGGGTGTACGGTCATGGTTCGACGAAGCTCACCACGAATGTACTTAATTATAATGATTTCGCATTCCGAAATTCAGAAATCTCGGCTTCGACCATCGCGTCGATCATAATGGAGTAGAGTTTGGTGAGTAGATTGGGAGAGACGCCGAATTCCATCGCACGGGTGCGTACCCGATCCATCACCGCCTCCATTCTCTCATTCGCTTTGATCTCTTCGACGGAGTGTTTAAAGTTGGCGGCCTGTTTGACGTATGCGTTTCGAGCGGCAATCAGCTCAACGATCTGATCGTCCAATCCGTCAATATAGTGACGTACCTCTTCTAAGCTCTGGCAATTGTTGATTTGCATACTCTTATCCTCCCACTCCAAATTATTTACATATATCATAACATTTTGTACATTAAGGCCCCATCGTTTTATTAATCACATATTTATCACATAAAAAGATGATTTTCTTGTGATGATAAAAATTAATTTGTGACTAAAAAGTGATAAACATAGGGAGAGATGGGGGTTTTCAAGCAAAAACAGTGATAATTATGTGAGATTTAATGCGTAGTGATAATTCCTATAAGATAAGTATTATTAATATTTAAAAAGCATTAAGGTTTGCGTAGATACACTGCTGCTTGATACAAAAATCTTATATCATACAAAGACGAGGGAGAAGTCAAAATGAATATTTCAAGACGGGACTTATTTAAATTTGCCGGGCTTAGCGTAGCAGCAGCTGCAGTAACAGGATGCAGTACGACTGCTTTTGACCCACTACCAAAGGCATCATCAAAAGGCACTTCAAGTAAAATGCTTGGAAAGCATCAAGTGGTCATAATCGGTGGAGGCTGGGGCGGCTTGACGGTTGCAAAAGAGTTGAAAAAAATTGATCCAAGTTTTGATGTAGCTATTATTGAAAAAAATGACAGTTTCATGTCTTGTCCGTTTTCTAACGCTAATCTCGGCGGCCTTAAAGGGGTTAGCCTTTCAACATTGACACACGATTATTCTCAGGCTATCGAGAAAAACGGATACGGAATGTTGACGGCGGTCGTTACCGGCATCGATCGTGAAGCAAAAGTGGTTCACACGTCGAAAGGCGGTGTCGGATATGATATTCTTGTTTTGGCACCGGGCATTGAGTATAACTACAAAGGACAATTCCCTGCGTGGTCAGATGCTAAAATTGCAAAAGCACGCCGCGTAGCACCGGGGGCATTGATTCCGGGCGGCGAACACGTTGCATTGGATCGCCTGGTAAAAAATATGGATGAGGGTGATGTCGTTATTACCGTTCCGGCAGGAAAATTCCGTTGTCCTCCGGCGCCGTTTGAACGTGCGAGTATGATTGCAAATCATTTGAAAAACGAAGGTCTAAGCGGTAAAGTCATCATTCTGAACGAAACGGCTGATATCGCTAAAGGGGCGGCGTTTAAAGAAGCATGGGCTGATGTCAATAAAGGTGCGGTAGAACATCGCAGCAACTGTAAAATTACGGACGTCGATTTCGATAAAAAAGAGATCACCTACGTTCAAACCGTATTTAAAGATAAAGATGATGTTGAAGGGGTAAAAACAACCCATACGATTAAATACGGCGTATTAAACCTTATCCCGCACAATATGTCCAACCCGGTCATTGAAATGGCAGGTGTGGCTACGACTCCGGACGGATTCAAAAAAGTAAAAATGGCTACAAGCCCGGAAAAACCGGTCTCTTTCCAAACCGCTACCGATAAAGCTGTTTATGCGGTCGGTGATGTTGTAGGACACGCTATCCCGCCAAGCGGTCAGACAGCTATCTGGTCAGGAAAAGAGTGTGCGAAAGAAATTGCTCACGTTCTTCACGGTAAAAGCTATAGCGTTGCGTCAGCGCTTCCGTACAAAAGTGCGAACGTTTGTTACTCTATGGTCAACGGTAATCCTGAAGAAGCGATTATGGTTAATCATGAATTTATGGTTGCCGGACCGGTTATCGGATCTAAAGGATCGGTTCCAAAAGGTGACGAGGCGAATAATAAATTCCGTTCAACCGGTCTTGGAAAAGCGACACGAGACTGGTACAAAGGCGCAATGCGCGACTTGTTCAGTTAAGGTCACAAGCTTATGCACTCTCCACTCGGAGAGTGTAAAGGTAAATCTACAACACCAGTCTACTCAAAATACTTCATACGGAAAACATCATGGATAGAAGAAATTTTTTAAAAGTCGTTGCAGGTGCAACTGTTATTGCGGTTAGCCCGTCACTTGTACGGGGAAATCTTTACGCGGCTGAGGGTATGTTGTTTAACGCGTATGAAAAAGCACAGTTGGTTGATGCGGCAGGAAAACCGATAAAAGCGTCGGCACTTGCCAAAGAGGTGACCTATATTTTCAATTATCCGTATGCTTCTACCCCCTGTATGTTAATCAATCTCCCGAAACCGACAGGCAAAGATGTTGAATTAACCTCTGAACTCGGTGAAAAATATGTATGGAAAAGCGGTGTCGGTAAAGAGCGCACTATTGTCGCATATGTTGCTATTTGTACTCATCAGATGACCCATCCTACTCCAAGTGACAGCTTTATCACGTATGTACCGACGGCTAAAAAAACGATGGCGTATGAAAAAAGCGGTATTATCGTCTGTTCATCCCATCTTTCGGCATTTGATGCCGGCGCCGGTGCAAAAGTACTAGGAGGTGCGGCCACGCAGCCGCTTAATGCAGTTGTCCTTGAACACGCGGCAGATGATACGTTATGGGCAGTCGGTATTTTAGGTTCAGATAAATTTCAAGATTATTTTAAAAGTTTCCGTCCGGAGTTAAAAGAGTTTTACGGCGGACCGGCTGAAGCAAAAAAACTGGTTTCAATTTCGGCAAAAACCGTGAAATTGACAGAATTTTCAAAAGAAATTATTCAATACTAAAAAGGGAGTGTCTATGAAAAAAGTATTAATGGTATTAGTGCTGGCATCGACTTTATTCGGAGCGCCGAATGGTTCAGGAACAGATCACCGAACGATGCTGATGAAAGATATGCGTACGATGTTGGATGCTATGGAAGAGATCCAACGGGGAGGTTTGTACAGTTCAACGGATGATATGAAAGCAGGGATAAAAAAGCTTCAAGCCACTCTTAAAACACTTGAAAGTGAAGAGATTAAATTCATTCTTCCGAAAGATCAGGTGTATGCGTATAAATTCGCTCAAAAAACAGCGCATATGCTGCGCCTTTATTCAGACGACATGATCGTTTCTATTGAAGCGGGCCGGATGGATGAAGCGTTGGATGATTATTCGCAACTGCTAAAACAATGCACTTCTTGTCATATTCGAATTAGAAACTGGTGATAAATCTTCATTAATAAATCTCCGAAAAAAATCGGAGATTTCAGATTCTTTTCTTCTTTCAAAAAACAAAATAGTATTGAAAAATAAATTTAAATAATATTATAAATTCAAATTTATAAATCTCTAAAAACTCCATTGCCAACGCTATTTTTGTAGATATCACATTTTTATCAATTGAAATTGTAAAATTACAATTATATAAAAAAAATTAATATAAATAAAGAAAAAATAAAGAAATGCCTGTTATCATTCTTGCACGATTCGCAATAAGAAAATCTTATTCGTGAATTTTTTTTCAGAGGGAGAACGAATGAAGTTAGGAAAACTTAGTTTAGTAGCTGTAATGGCTCTTGGAACAAGTGCATTTGCTATTGATAATGCAAAAGTAAATGGTGGAATTAAATTTATTTACCAAACTGCCGATTGGGAGTTGTCAAGTGCTGAAAAAGCAAGTGGATTGTATGAAACCGGTTTGTTCAAACAAGGTAATATTAATAATCCTATAAGCGGAGCTTCCTATGGTGGAGCTGCATCAGGCGGTCTTTCTTTTACTGTCGGCGGAACAGCCGATCTTACCCAAGGTGTCAGTGCCGGTGCTGAAGTGCAAGGATTCACAACGCTTGGTCTAGAAAACAATCTAGTGATCGGTTCAATGCAAGGAAGCAGACTGGATGTGGATGATGCTGCAGCTATGGCACAATTGTGGATTGCAACGACTATGGGTAAAACAACGGTAAAAGCAGGACGTATGGAACTTGATACGCCGCTTGCGTTTACAGAAAAATGGAATTTGATTAAAAATACATTTGATGCGGCCGTTGTTTTGAATAATGATCTTCCGGATACAACCTTGGTCGGTGCATGGGTAGGAAAACATAATGGTGATACTACAGGTGCAGGTTATACCGCACATTTGAATACCTATACAACTTTCGGTGTAGGCGGTGCTTATGCATTCGGTGCGATTAATAAGTCTATTCCGAATACAACTGTGCAAGGTTGGTATTACAATGTTCTGGATGTGGCAGATGCTTATTGGTTGCAAGCGGACTCTAAAGTAATGGGCATGGTAAATCTTGGTGTGCAATACGCCAATATGGATCCGAAATTAACTGCTAATCCAGAGTATAAAGATTCTTCAATTTGGGCAGTTAAGGCTTCTGCTGATGTAGCAGGATTCAATGTTTACGCAGCATACTCAGATGCAGACGAAGACGGTGTGCTTAGTTTTGCTAACGTTTCAACAAATGATAAAACGAAAATCTATACCGGTGACGGTTCAATCTACATGGATGGCATTGTGACCCGACCGGGCACAGAAGCATTTAAAATCGGCGCTTCTACCGGCATGATTCCGGGTGTGAAATTAGCTGCCAGCTATTGTGATGCGAGTGATGTTTCAGTGCAAAATCATGATATCTCAGCGTGGGATGTATCTGCAAGCGGAAAAATCGGTGCACTTGGTTTGACAGCGATTTATACGCAACTTAACAATGATACCGATGGAACATCACAAGTTTATGCAGGTCGTGACAACGATACTCTCCGTCTTATTGCTACATTGGCTTTCTAAAAGCTTTTTAATCAAGGGCCTTCGGGCTCTTTTCTATTCTTCTTATGTTAAGCTTCCCGCCTGAGAATTCGTCACTCTCGGGCACTAAAAAGTTTTTTTAATTGCTTTCCCCGCCTAACAGTTTTAGAAAATGTTTTGTCTATCTCAGCCCTCATTTCTGTGATCCATGATGCGACTGTTCGGTTAAGTATCTCGTTAAGAAGATACTTAATAGCAATTATTGGCTACGGGGATTTCAAATCCGATTTCGACATCCTGCCATGTTTTTCCGTCGTGGAGATTAAAACAGGTCGTATTGATGGCTTGAAGCGATTTTAGCATCGTAAAGTCGCCAAGATCGATCACCCCTTTACCCACGATTTTCCCCTCACCGACCGTATAGCTCATCGGAATCGTTTTGGTTACTCCGTTCATCGTTATTTCCACCTGCGCTTTTGAATCTTTTGCCGATGTGATCTTGGCCGTAATCACATCAATGTTCTGCACTTTAAAAAACGAGGAGACGAGTGTTGCATCCCGTCCCGCATTGCCTGAATTGACAGTTGCGGTTTGTAAGGTTATATGGCTGTTCGTCAGGAACTCTTCTACCGTCTTCGCTGATTTCGGGGAGAATACGGCATTGTTAAACGTTCCGCCGACTCCGATTTTTTCATACGTCTTAAATGCTTTCCATGTCACTTTGGCATTTTCAGAGTAATAGGTGCATTCGGCAAAAGCGCTGCTTACGATGAGTAATCCGGCTAAAATAAACGTTTTCATAGAAATCCTTTGGAGATAAATTATTGATAGTTATAGCTTAAACTTATTGCCAAAGGATTAAGGATGCGGTATTAGCTTGAAGCTTTAAGGAGAATCCTAAGAGCGTTTAGACTGCCGTTTGGGGGTAATGGAGACAGTCTCTTTGGTTTTTTTCTCCTGCGTCGATTGCCGTAGAAAGAACGGAATGGTTTTTTCGGGCCGCTGCGACAAATCATCAATCAAAGCCGCTTCGACAATTGCTTTATCGTGATGCAGGCACAGATAGGTGTGGAGCAAAGCAATCTGCCGTTCCAGAGAAATTTTCCATGTCGAGAGGGTTTGTCCGAATATCCACTCACTAAAAGCATAAAATCCCTCAAAAACTTTCCCCTCATTCCACAGAAGGGGAACACTTTTGTTAAAGCTTCCGCTGTTGTAAAAAATATCCCAAAACCGTGCAAATCGTTTCATCTTTTGGATTTGGGCGAAACTGAGAAGATTGTTTTGGAGAATATCATACGGGGGGGTATCGGAATAGATCATTCCATGTGCTGTATCGTGGCGTGAGAGGGTTGTGCCTGAGAGGTTTTTAAGGATACCGATCTGTATCTCACTGTGGGTCAAAGAGACCAAAGTATCGAGATTTCGACCGAATCCTTCGATACTCTCCCCCGGGAGTCCTACGATCAGATCGAGATGCATGTGCGCACGGGTTTCGTTTTCCAAAAAGCGGATATTGTCCATTATTTTTTCAAGTTTGAGCGGTCGGTTGATCCCTTTGGCTATGAGGGGATCGAGGGTTTGAATGCCGATTTCGAGCTGCAAAGAGCCTGCGGGGAAATGGGAAATTTTTTCTTTGAGTACATCGGGAAAATGGTCGGGGATCACTTCAAAATGGGCGAAATAGGGCGGTTCTTTGGAGAGGAAAAAATCCAAGATTCGGTTGGCAAAGGTCATATTGAGGTTAAAAGTACGGTCGATAAATTTGAAGCTGCGTGCTCCCCGCTGCCAAAGAATTTCAAACTCTTCGAGGAGCTGATCGAGGGGAAAGTTTCGTACTTTCTCATCAATGGAAGAGAGGCAGAATTCGCACTCGAACGGACATCCCCGTGAGGCTTCGACGTAGATGTAGCGATGCGCTACGTCTTCGTCGTCGTAAGCATGATAAGGGAGGTTAATCGATTTTAAATCGGGGAGGGGAGCTTTGATGAAATGAGGACTCCGTTCGCCCTGAGGACTTGTGCCCTTTAGGGTATGTCGAAGGGTAGATGGTTCGACAAGCTCACCATGAACGGGGTTCAACAACTCCCTGCACAATTCATAAAATGCCACTTCTCCCTCCCCGCTGATAATATAATCGGCTTTGCTTAAATCGACGCGGTGGGGCAGATATCCCGCTTCGGGGCCGCCGAGGATGATAATCGTCTCCGGTGAGACTTTTTTGAGCGTCTGGATCAGTTCGGACGTTTGTGCGGCATTCCAGATATAGACACCGATTCCGATAATGCGGGGTGAGCGGCTTAAAAGAGATTCGACAATACTCTGTATCTGTTCATTCATCGTGAATTCGATGATTTCGGTATTGGCTTGCAGCTCATGCAGATTGGCATAAAGATAGCGCAGACCTAATGCGGTATGGGCATAGCGTGCGTTCAGCGTCGTAAGGAGAATTGGGTGCATTCACTGTCCGATAGAATATTTCAATATTCGTATAGTAACGCTACACAGCTTATTAGAACATTCTTCAGTATGATTTTTGCTTGTGCACGAGAGCATATTCGAAGCGCTAAAAGTCAAAAGAGAGATGAACATCTTAACGTATTTACCATAATCATCGCTATAATAAGTTAAGAACATTTTAACGTATGGATGATGATGGATAGTGTTGCCCAAAATGCTTTTTATAATGAATATCTCAGTGAAATGACACTGCTGTGCGTTGAGAACGATGAATTCTCACGTGTATTGTACGCTTCTTTTTTTGACACTTTGGTATCAAAAGTGATTGTTGTGGATAATGAAGAAGAGGGATACGCACAATACAAAAAGCAGCATATAGATATCATCATTACAGATCACCATATACCTCAGCTTGACGGTTTTGAACTGATTCGAAAAGTTCGTGCCGATAATCCCTCTATGCCCATCATTTTAGTCACGGCAATCGATTCGACGGATAGTATCATTGAGGCTTTAAAGCTGCATGTATCCAATTTCGTTCATAAACCTATCGATACCGAAGAGTTGTTCGAGGCTGTTCTTACGGCTGCGCGAATCGTACTTTCTAAACGCTATATTGAGGCGGAACGAAACAAAAAAATCAAAGAATTTCAAGAGAAAGAACGCTATTCGTCTTATCAGGAGCGGCTTGCTTTCGATAAAGAACTTTCTATTTTACGGAATGATTTTTACTATCAGCTTCTTGAAAGTCACTGTCGCAGTACGGATAGGGGAGTCATTATCCCTGATTTTATCTATCGTCCTCTCGATATTCTTAGCGGTGACGCTTATTCAGCACGTAAAATCGATGACCACACTACGTTTTACTTGCTGGTTGATGGAATGGGCAAAGGGGTATCGGCATCGTTGAGCGCGATGCTGATGACGGCCCATATAAACTATGCGATCGACAATATGCTCAAGCAGGGGAATTTCGATCTGCATAACCTTGTCGATGACGCGATTGCGTATATTCAACCGATTTTGCTTGAAGATGAGATGATTTCGGTTGATTTTATCGTGATAAACCAATATGAGACCTCAATGCATTATGCAAAATTTGCGATGCCCCCTTCGCTGTTGCAGGACAATACGAAAAAAATTATCAAACTAAAGTCGAATAATCCGCCGTTAAACAGGTACCAAAAAGAATTCAATATTATGCAAATCGATATTTCATCGATTGTAAAATTTCTTTTTTGTACGGACGGATTGGTCGAAAATACCCTTAAAAACGGACAAGGCAGTTATGAATCGGTGATCGAAGACGATTTTGCCGATGCGTTTACACAAAAAGAATTGAAAACGCTTTTTTTGAATAGGATTGATAAACAAGAAGATGACGTGACGCTGATTTTTATCAATTGCTTCAACTTTGGGAACAGCACTCCCTACCATCGAAAATTTTCTACATCGTTAATCGCCATTGACGAGGCCGGGGATTGGTATGAATCGCTTTGCACGTCGATAACGGACAATAAATCCATGATTAACAATGCATTGGTCGTTTTTAACGAATTAATGATGAATGCATATGAACACGGTAATCTCGGTATAGAGTCGCTTGAAAAGCATCGTCTGCTGGAAGAAGACCGCTATATTGAGACTCTGGTGTCATACGAAAATGAATGCATCAAACAAATCGATGTCAAAGTACATATTCTTAAAAATGGCTTATCGGTCTATATCGTGACGCAAATTACGGATGAGGGGAACGGTTTTAACACGAAACTCCTCAGTCAGATATTTAGAAATACAAGTCGCTATAACGGCAAAGGGGTTTATCTTTCACGCCAATCGTCATTGGGGATCTATTACAACCAAACCGGAAATTCAGTGCTGTTTTTACATAAAGTAGAATAAAAATCGGAAAAAGTGCTAGAATAATTTAAGCGAAAGGTGTAGATATGGATATTAGAATAAAGAATGAAAATACAGCTACTGTTGTAGTGGTAGAAGGGATCGTAAAAACGATAGCCGACACGATTGCAATAAAAGAGCAGATTGCATTGCTGCTTCAGCGCGAACCGCAGAAAAAAATCATTATCGATTTTGTCGATACATTCGTCATCCCTTCGGCCTTGATCGGTGCGCTACAAAAATTTATTCTCGGAGACAATGCCAACATTTCGCTAATTGCGTGGGAACCTCAATTGTATGAATTATTGGACAATCTATGCCTTATTACACAACTCAGCGTAACAAAAAAAACACGGTAATTGGATTTTAAATGGATAGTATTCGCCGTTCGATCGGATTAAAAATTGTATTGTCATTGATTGCGATTTTGCTTATAACGTCTGCCATGCTGCAGTGGGTAGTGACACGTGAATTTAAAGAGTCACAGCTTGAATCAGGGAAAAAACATCTACAGATGCTGAGCGAATCCGTCTTTCAAACCGTACGCGGCGCAATGAATTTGGGCGATCCCGTCGTGGTTGAAGAGACACTGAAAAAAGCCGGAGAAATCAAAGGGGTAAAAAAACTGACCATTTACAAATCACCGCAGGTTATTGAATTATTTAATCTTCAAAACACCGGTACGATTTCTCAAGAGGTTGCCGATGTATTCAAAAACTCCAAGCAGGAAACACTGATCAGTGATAATGGACATGCATTAAAAATTCTTAGTCCGCTTGTGGCGACGCAAGAGTGCATGGCATGTCATACCAATGCCAAAGTGGGGGATGTCCTCGGAGTAATGGATTTGGAATATTCACTTGCAGATCTTGAAAATGATATTGCCGCGATGATGACGAAAACGGTTTTGACGATGATTGCGGGAGCAATTTTCACTATCATCTTTTTAATGCTGATTTTACGCCGTATCATAGGTACACCGCTTAAGGAACTTTTGGAAAGAGTTAAAGACCTTGCGGGAGGGGAAGGGGATCTAACGTCTCGTGTCAGCGTTAACAGCAAAGACGAATTAGGCGAAATCGCGAGTAATATCAATTTGTTTATTGAAAAAATACAGCAGGTTATTGTAACGGTTCTTGCGACGGCATCGGATTCAAAGGAAATTGCTTCTGTTTTGTCCAAACATGCTACCGCACTGCAAAGCAGTACCGTTACGCAGAGCATCAAAGTAGATGAGTCGAAAAAACTCACTGAACTGGTCGAAAAAGATCTGGATCGGAGTGAAGAATATTCCATTCGAACCGCCGAAGAGATGCTTACGAGTTATCAGACGCTGGAAAAAATGGTCGCCTCTTTGGACCGCGTGGTCGAAGATATTCTTATGGCCAGCAGCCGCGAGCTTGAAACAAGCGCAAAAGTGGTTACAACCGCGCAGCAAACGGTAGAGATCAAACAGATTTTGACCATTATTCGTGATATTGCGGATCAGACGAATTTATTGGCCCTCAATGCCGCAATCGAGGCGGCACGTGCCGGTGAACACGGGCGGGGATTTGCCGTAGTAGCGGATGAAGTACGCAAACTTGCCGAACGAACACAAAAGAGTTTGTCTGAAATCGATGCGACAGTAAACGTTGTCGTTCAAAGTGTCGAGGACGTGAGTCAGACAATGCATGAGAATGCGGAATGGATTAACGGAGTGAGCGTAGAAGCTACCTTGGTCAAAGATCAAGCGGACACCACTAAAAATACCAATAAAGTGACAAGTGAAATAGCGAAAAAGGCATCGATGGAAGTGGTAGCGATCGGACAGCGAACCAAGGAACTGATGCAAATGATGACCGAAACATCGAGTCTTGCCAGCGAAAATGAACAGATCGCCAATGAGTTGCAGCAAATTGCGGGTAAACTGGATGGTGTTACGCATGAGCTTACCGAGGAACTGAGTACCTTCAAGGTCTAAACCAAATTATATAGAATATGTTCGGTATAGTTTTTGCTTGTAAATTCATATATACCGAACTGCTAAACGTCGTGACGGATATTAGAAGGATTTGAGAATTCCCATAGCGCTACAATGTTCAAAGGAAACACTATGACAATTAATGGCGGAGTTTCTAGGGTGGTTACAGCACAGTCTTATGGCAGAAAAAGTGTTCAGGAAAAAAGTGTTGCAATCGAAAAAGCTGATTATACATCGATAATTCAGAAGGCAGCAGATACGCCCCAAAGTTCATCCGACACAACGTCATTTCCAAGCACTCAAACCGTTCCTGCTCAGAAAGCTACAACTGCATATAGCGGTCACAGAAGTTCATTATCTATATTTGAGGTTATGTATCGCATGCAAGAGCATTTAAATGCATATAGTAATGCATCAAGTAAATTGCACTCTTTGCTTAAAGCATATGATACAAATCCTCAAGGATTGAGTAAAGCCAATGAGGAAGTAAACATTTTGACAAAAGCGCTAAGAGATGATGTTGAGCTTTTGACAAAAGCGGCTAATGATTTACGAACTAATAGAAGCAATACTAAAAATACTTAAACATAATCAGGCTCATTTCAATCCATTCATAAATATTAAATTCTATGGTATCCTACTCATAGCAAGATGAGCAAAGGAGAAAATATGAACTATATTCGCCGTTTGGATTCGTTGAGATTAGAAGACATAGCTTTAGTCGGAGGTAAAAATGCCTCTTTGGGGGAGATGATCGGTTCTCTTAAATCGCTTGGGGTCAAAGTACCCGAAGGGTTTGCGGTAACGGCGGAAGGGTACCGCGCTTTTATTTCTCATAATAGTTTTGAACCGAAGATTCGGGAATTTTTCAAAGGGGTAAATCTCACCGATATCGAAGAACTCAACCGATGCGGAAACTCTATTCGCTCTTTGATGCTGACCGGGGAGATGCCCGAAGTCCTGAAAAACGAAATTTCCGAAAGCTACCGAATCATGGAAAAAGAGTACGCTACGGCGTCAGTCGATGTCGCGGTACGCTCTTCCGCAACGGCGGAAGATCTGCCCGATGCAAGTTTCGCCGGTCAGCAGGAGAGTTATCTGAATGTGCGCGGAGAGACGATGCTGATCGAGCATGTCAAGCGGTGTTTCGCATCGCTTTTTACCGACCGTGCGATCAGTTACCGTCATAGTCGGGGGTATGATCATTTTGCCGTTGCCCTCTCCGTCGGGGTTCAGAAAATGGTACGCAGCGACTTGGCGAGCAGCGGAATCATGTTTACGATCGATACCGAAAACGGATCGGAGAATCTGATCCTGATCAATTCGATCTGGGGCTTGGGGGAAAATATCGTCGGCGGACGGGTCAATCCGGATGAGTTTTATGTCTATAAACCGACCCTCAAAGCAAATAAAATTTCCATCCTCAAACGTCAGCTCGGCTCCAAAGCACTCACAATGACCTACGATGAACGCCATCATACGATGAACCTTTCCACCCCGAAAGAGCTGCAGGAACGATTTTCGATTAACGACGATGAGGTAGCGACGCTGGCTAGCTATGCACTTCTCATTGAGGAACACTACACCGCTATTGCGGGGGAGTATCGTCCGATGGATATCGAGTGGGCCAAAGACGGCGTGACCGGCGAACTGTTTATTGTCCAGGCACGCCCTGAAACGGTCCAAAGCCAAAAACTCAGCAACAATACGCTCGAACAGTACCGTTTTAAAGAGGAAGTCAAAGCAAAAGTACTTCTTAGCGGGAAAGCGATCGGCGAGAAAATCGGCTCTGGGAGTGTCAAGATTATCCACTCACCGGCCGAGGGGGAACGGTTTAATGTCGGAGATGTCCTCGTCGCCGATATCACCGATCCCGATTGGGAGCCGATCATGAAGAAAGCCTCCGCCGTGATCACCAACCGCGGCGGTCGGACGTGCCATGCCGCCATCGTCGCGCGTGAAATCGGTGTCCCCGCCATCGTAGGGACGGTCAATGCGACCGAGCTTCTGTACGAGAATGAAGCGGTGAGCGTGAGCTGTGCGGAGGGGGAAAACGGTCATGTGTATGAAGGGCTGATCGAGTACGAGATCACTCAGATCGATCTGGGCAATCTCGCTCCCACACGAACGAAACTCTATATGAACGTCGGAAATCCCGACAGTGCGTTTAAGGTCGCCAAACTGCCTAATGACGGGGTAGGTCTAGCCCGTATGGAGTTTATCATCACCAACACTGTCAAAGCCCATCCGATGGCGTTGGTGGAACTCTCCCGCGGCAAAAAAATACGCGATATTAAAGCGGTAAGAGCGGCGATGAAAGGGTATGATGATCCCAAAATGTTTTTTATCGACAAGATTTCTGAGGGGGTAGGGATGATTGCGGCGGCATTTTATCCCCGTCCCGTCGTTGTCCGAACGAGCGATTTTAAATCCAACGAATACAAACACATGGTCGGCGGCGCGGCGTATGAGTCGGATGAAGAGAACCCGATGATCGGATTTCGCGGAGCCAGCCGCTATTACTCCGAGCAGTATCGCGAAGCGTTTGAATGGGAGTGCGAAGCGCTGAAACGGGTTCGCGACGAGATGGGTCTCGATAATGTCAAAGTGATGCTCCCCTTTGTCCGTACTCCCGATGAGGGGCGCAAAGCGATTGCGGTAATGAACGAAGCGGGATTGGTGCAAGGGGAAAACGACTTGGAGATATACGCGATGTGCGAAATCCCCTCAAATGTCATCCTCGCCGATCAGTTTTTGGAAATCTTCGACGGCTACAGTATCGGTTCCAATGACCTTACCCAGCTCACCCTCGGTGTCGATCGTGACAGTACCCTCGTCGCGGCGGTCTTCGATGAGCGTAACGAGGCGGTGACGCGGATGCTAAGCCAGGCGATACGCGCATGCAAAGAGCGGGGCAAATACATCGGTATCTGCGGTCAGGCACCCTCGGATTATCCCGAAATCACCCGATTTTTAGTAGAGGAGGGGATCGATTCGATCTCTCTCAATCCTGATTCGCTTCTCAAAATGCGCCAAGTCGTGAGTGCGTTTGAGTCTAAACAATAATTTTTACAATTAGTTTTATTTTATATTTTTGTATTTACCAAATTGGACTAAAGTATCTGTAACGATTAGAGTGTTTTTGTAGATGGTTTGATGTGTATCGATCAATGCTGATATAAGCATTTATGAAGCGTAAGCAGGAATCTATGCAGCAATTTAGTGAGAAAGAGCTTCGAGAGTACGACGGTCAAGAGGGTAAGCCTGCCTATATCGCCTACAAAGGGCGGGTGTACGATGTTACCGCTTCCAAGTTCTGGCAAAACGGGTCCCATTTTAAAAAGCATTTGGCAGGGTGTGATTTGACCGTTGAAATGGCGGATGCACCTCACAGCGATGAGGTGTTTGCAAATTTTCCGTGTGTCGGTGAATTTGCCGTTATTTCTAATACTGCCGACGAAACCCAAAAAGAGCGATACCGAAGATGGTATTCGGCGTATCATCCCCATCCTATCATCATCCATTTTCCGATTGCGTTACACTATTTCAGCGCGGGTGCGGATATTTTATTTTTAGCCAATCCCTCCGCAGAGTATGAATCGGCTGTTTTTTTATCGTTTCTTATCGCAACGGTGATGGGACTAGTCGCGTTGATAACGGGTGTTTTCAGCTGGTGGATCAATTACGATCTTGTTAAATCTAAGCCTTTTATGATCAAGCTATATGGTGCATCTTTTACTCTTATCATCGGGTTGGTTCCTATAATCCAAATGGTTATGAACTCAAATATCCCTTTTGAAAAGGGGATAGACGGGTTTATCTATCACTCTATAATTTTTGTTACGGTTATTTCGATTACCGTCGTCGGCTATTACGGCGGAAAAATCACGTGGGGGGCGAGACAATGAGAGATTCGGTTTCGGTATTGATCGGGGGGAGTGCGGGGCAGGGGATCGCGAGTATCGAGACCTTGCTCACCAAAGGGTTCAAGAGAGCGGGATTTTATACCTTTTCAACCAAAGAGTTTATGTCCAGAATACGAGGCGGCAGTAATACGACGCTGATACGAATCTCGAAGAACCCGATCAACGCACCCGTATTCAGCGTCGATATCTTTGTGCCATTGAATAGTGATGCCTATTATCATGCACAGGATCGGATCACGAAAGAGACGTTTGTCATCGCCAAAAAAGGGGATTTCGAATGCGACTGTACCCTCTACGATCATGATTTACCGTCTTTGGCCAAAAGCATCGGCAGTCCGATCGTCTCCAATACGATAGCCGCGGCATTGGTTTTCGGATTGCTCGGATGCGATGTTGCTCTATTAAAAGAGATAGTAGAGACGATGTATCAAGATGAGATGCTCGAGATGAATCTCAAAGCATTAGACGTCGGAGGGCAACTGGCACAAAACAACGGACATTGCCGCTACTGTATCGAGCCGAAGCCCTCTGGCAGCGCAGTAAACGATCTTTTTTTAAGCGGCACGGAGGGGATCGGATTCGGAGTAATCGCGGGAGGGTGCAATTTTATCTCCAGCTATCCGATGAGTCCTTCGACGGGGGTATTGACCTTTTTGGCGAAGCAGAGCAAAAATTTCGGCATCTGTGTCGAACAAGCCGAAGATGAGATCGCCGCATTTCAGATGGGTTTAGGTGTTTGGTATAGCGGCGGACGGGCAATCACGACGACGAGCGGCGGCGGATTCGCCCTGATGGGAGAGGGGGTGAGTCTCAGCGGCATTACCGAAACGCCGATGGTCGTCTATCTGGCTCAGCGTCCCGGACCCGCGACCGGACTCCCCACGCGGACGGAACAGGGGGATTTGGAACTCTCTATTTACAGCGGTCATGGAGAATTTCCGCGGATCGTACTGGCTCCCGGTGATCCGAGAGAGTGTTTTGATCTGGCACGCAGGGCATTCGAACTCGCCGAGCAGTATCAGGTTCCGGTGATCGTACTCAGCGATCAGTATTTGGCGGACAGCTACTTTCATGTCGAGCGGTTTGAAATCGGTTTCCGACAGAGTGTTTCTCACATCGTCAAAACCGATGCGGAGTATAAACGCTATTTTTTGAGCGATGATGGGATCAGTCCGCGTGGAATTCCGGGCTTTGGCGAGGGGTTGGTGCTGGTGGATTCGGATGAACATACCGAGGAAGGGCTGATCACCGAGAGCATGTCTGTCCGTAATGAACAAAACTCCAAACGTCTCAAAAAGCTGGAACTGATTTCTAAGGAAGCGATTGTCCCCGAAGCTGGAGGAGAAGGAGATATTATCGTCGTCGGATGGGGCAGTACGAAACACATTATCAAAGAGGCCGTTGCGAGAGTCGGTGATAAGAGGGTATCGGCGATCCATTTTTCGTGGGTTCATCCGTTGAGCGAATCGCAGCTGGCTCCGTTGAGAGAGGGTAAAGCGATCGTGGTGGTTGAAAATAATGCGATGGGGCAGTTCGCAAAACTGCTTAAACAACACGGCATAGCGATACGTGAGCAGATATTAAAATTCGACGGTTTGCCTTTTTTTGTTGATGAACTCTCTGAAAAACTTGCATCTGTATTAAAGGAGATCCGATGAGTACACGGTTTGATCGAATCGTAGAAGACAATGCCTGGTGTCCGGGGTGCGGAAATTTTTCGATTCTCTCTCATCTAAAAGAGGCACTGGATGAAATGGGGCTTGACCCGCTCAAAACGGTAGTGGTTTCGGGGATAGGACAGGCGGCGAAAACACCGCAATATATGTCTGTCCATATGTTCAACGGACTACACGGCAGAGCACTTCCGCTCGCGCAAGGGGTGAAAGTCTCCAACCCCTCCCTTACGGTGATCGCTGAGGGGGGTGATGGCGATATGTACGGGGAGGGGGGAAATCATTTTATGACGGCCATCCGCCGAAACGCCGATATTATCAATATCGTTCATAACAATATGGTCTACGGGCTCACCAAAGGGCAGGCTTCTCCGACATCGCAAAGAGGGTTTAAAACCCCCGTGCAGACCGAGGGGGTACATGCGGAGCCGTTTAATCCGATAGCTACGGCAATATCGCTGGATGCATCGCTCGTGATCCGTACTTTTTCAGGGAATAAGGAGCACTGCAAAGCAATGCTCAAAATCGCGATTGAGCATAAAGGGTATGTCCTGATCGATATTTTTCAGCCGTGCGTTACGTTTAATAAAACCAATACCTTTAAGTGGTTCAGGGATAATGTCTACGAGTTAGCGGAGAGTTATGATCCCTCGGATAAGGTAAACGCATTTGCAAAAGCGCTGGAATCTCATCCGTTTCCAATCGGCGTACTTTACAAAAGCCCTTCCAAAATGACATTGGAAGATATTTTGAGGAGTGAGAGCGGGATAGATGAGCGGCCGCTCTTTTCTCATCAGGTTGATTTTCATGCGCTTAGCGATGAGATGGATAAATATATTTAAAGGGGTAGAAGATGACAAAATATGAATGCAATGTATGCGGTTACATTTATGATCCGGAAGTAGGTGATCTCGATAACGGTATCGAATCCGGTATGCGTTTTGAGGAACTTCCCGAAGATTGGGTATGTCCGATCTGCGGCGTCGGGAAAGAAGATTTTACCGAATTGGCCGACTAACGCAGCGTATCGGTAAAACGACTGGTTGCTCTTTTATTTGGTTTTTTGCACCGATTGAACAGGGTATCCCGCTGTTTTCCATTTTGCGTATCCGTTTAACAGCCAATTGATGTTTTGATACCCGAGTTTACGTACGGACAGGGCCGCTTCATACGAATTGGCGCACGATTCTCCGTAGCAGTAGAAAACGAGAGATTGTTTTTTGTCTAAAGGGAGTTGCAGAGCCACGTATTGCGCTTTGGATTGATCGAACATGACAGGATATGCACCCTTAATGTGCTCTTTTGCATAGTGACGTTTTTCCCGTGCATCAAAAAAGACAGCATTTTGGTCATACAACGCTTTTGCTTTTTTGGTATTGACAACATTTATCCCCTGTGTTTTTGCCTCACTTATTTGCGGCGGGATTACGCACATGGTATAGGGGATCTCAGTCAATGTACTTTTTTCTCCATCGTAATCGACTCCGTAGAGAGCGGCAGAGCTTAATAGACCTGAGAGAATCAAAATAGATATTCGGCGTAACATAATACACTCCTTAAAATACGTTTGCTGTCATTTAAGACGGCGTACGCTCATTGTTTTGCATAAAATCAACATACTCACATACCGAATTTAGATCATTGCACGATTGATTGTAGCCCGCAATCGGGTCGTTCATAAAATCTGAAAGATTATCGGAAACGAAATTCCAATTGATCAGTTTCCACCAATTGGAAAGATAGGTTGCCCGGCCGTTACGATAATCAATATAATAGGCATGTTCCCATACATCACAGGTCAAAAGCGGAGTATCTCCGTGTCTTATGGGCGTATCGGCATTGGAGGTCATTTTGATTTCTAATTTCTTGCTGTTCGAAACAATAAGCCATACCCATCCCGACCCGAAAAAAGCTGTGGCGGCAGCTAAAAAAGCATCCTCAAAGGCTTTCATCGATCCGAAGTCGCGTTCGATCAGGCTTAAAAGCTCAACAGAGGGAACTGTCGATCCATTTTTAAGCCCTTTCCAATAAAAGTCGTGGTTATAGATTTGAGCCGCATTATTGAAAATTGCGTCATGCGCGTATTTGATAATGTAATCAAGAGGTTTGTCCTCATATTCCGTCCCTTCGATGAGAGAATTGAGCTTATTTACATATCCGGCGTGGTGTTTGCCGTAGTGATAAGAAATTGTTTCGGCAGAGATATAAGGTTCTAATTCCGTTTGCCCAAAAGGCAGTTCCATAAGCGAATGTTTCATAATGAACCCTTTCTTTAGAGAGATGCACTATTATAATAACTAATCATAATAAAATTGGCTAAATAGTATTTACTAAGTTTACGGTTAAGTATTTTTTTAGAAATTAAATTTTTTAACGAAAGCATTGATTCATGAGTATTTATTAGTCACTTTTTTAAACAATGTGATTTGATGTTATTGTAGTATTGTGTTACAATCGTCAAATTTTTTTATCTTCTTTTGTGTGACGGAAAACAAGATTGTTTTTAGACGTAAAATGAGTATGGATCTAGAGTGATTTATTAATGTGCATTGAACTGTGTTTTTGGAACAGGATTGAATAATGAAAATAGAAACCGCAATTTTTTATCGCTTATCGGTTTTGGCTGCCGGTACTTTTTTATTGAGCGGGATCGGAGTTAAGATCCTTCAAACGTACGGATTGATGGAAAGTATCCCGCTGCATGTAGCTTTGGAAACGTCAGGCTCTTTTATTGCTCTTTTCTTTTCATTCTTTATCTTTAAGTTTGACAATAGCAATAACTACTATTTAAGCCGATTCCATTATGTCTCACTCTCCTTGGTTGCTATTGCGGTCATTGGGCTTTTTCATGCCATAAGTCTTCCCGGATCGATGTTTGTGTGGTTGTATACGACCGGTATGTTCGTCGGGAGCGTATTGATGCTCGGTATTTTTATACCCGAAAGAAGGGTCTCGTCTTTACTCTATACGGTCCTTCCTCTGATATCTGTTGTGACTTCAGTCATTATTGTCGCAGTGTTATTCACTATGAGTAGCATATTGCCCGATGCGATTGTTAACGGACATTTTTCAAACAGCGAGATTTTTGTCAGTAACCTCTCTGCTTTATTCTTCTTTTTGGCTTCGATCCGTTTCGCATACCATTACCGACAAAAACATCAGTATGAAGATATCTATTTTTTTGCCCTTGCCTTGCTGTTGTCGGCAGCGGCTTTTCTCTTTCAATACTCGATGCTTTGGGGAGCGACATGGTGGTATTGGCATTTTATCCGTTTGTCCGGCTTCTTTTTTCTTCTTCTGTATTTCATCCGCTTTATTGAAGAGAAAAATCAACTCTTTATCAGTCGGGAGATACAGTCGAGCATTATTGAATTTTCAGCCGATGCGATTATTACCAAATCGTTGGATGGGATAATTCAGACATGGAACGCTGCGGCGGAGAGTCTTTTTGGATATACGGCCGATGAAGCGATCGGAAAATCGGCGGCAATTCTTTATAGCCCTTCTGCCGCGCTTATGGAGCGTGAAAATATTCGTCAAATCAGAGAGGGGGCTTCATTCAAGCAGTTTGAAACGGTATTTATTGCAAAAAACGGTGCGTATGTCGATGTTTCCGTAACCCTTTCGCCGATAAAAGATTCCGATAATACGATAATCGGGATATCAAAAATCGTTCGGGATATTACCGAGCGTAAAAAAGCGGCTGAAGCGTTTAATCGATTGTTCTTGCGGAATGAAGCCATATTGGATTCGGTGCCGGACATTATCATGCAGGTGGATAATGATAAGAAATATGTTTGGGCGAACAAGAGCGGTATCGCTTTTTTCGGAGAAGATGTGATCGGTAAAGAAGCATCGTATTATTTTGAAGGGGAACAAGATACCTATGAGACGACGAACCCTTTATTTGACGGAGACCAAAATATAATCTATGTTGAAAGTTTTCAAAGACGTTATGACGGAGAGATACGTCTTTTAGCGTGGTGGTGCCGTGCTTTGAATGATGAGAACGGACATCCGATCGGTGCGTTGTCGACGGCTCAGGATATTACCGAACACAAAAAATCGGAGAGAGAACTTCGTAAACTCTCGCAAGCGATTGAACAGAGTCCGAACAGTGTCATCATAACGGACAGTGAAGCGAATATCGAATATGTGAATGCCGCTTTTACGACGGCAACGGGATATACGCTCGATGATGTCATCGGAAAAAATCCCCGTTTTTTTCAATCGGGTAAAACGTCTCCGTCGACATACAGCGAATTGTGGGATCAGCTCAAACAAGGGAAAAGCTGGCATGGAGAGTTTGTCAATCAGAGAAAAGACGAGACGGAGTTTATCGAAGAGGTCAAAATTGCCCCTATCTTTCAAACGGACGGAACTCTTAGCCATTATATGGCGATAAAAGATGATATCACCGAAAAAAAACATACGGAAGAGCGTGTCCATTATCTTGCCAACTATGATTTATTGACCGGGCTTCCGAATAGAGCCCAGCTGATAGAGCGAATAACTTATTTTATCAATGTGGCCAAGCGGCATGAGGGAGAATTTGCCGTTATGTTTCTGGATCTGGATCATTTTAAAGATATCAACGATATGCTCGGGCACAGTGTAGGGGACATTTTACTCGTTGAATTGGCCAAACGGATTCAATCAACTATACGTGAAGAAGATACGGTATCCCGTCTGGGGGGAGATGAGTTTATTTTTATCCTTCCCAGCACTTCGGTACACGGGGTTGCTCATGTGGTAGAGAAACTTTTGGAAACTATTACGAAACCCTTTTCGATCGAGAAAAATGAATTGATTGTAACCGCTTCAATCGGAATTTCCATTTATCCGATCGACGGTGCTGACCCCGAGACTCTTCTTAAAAATGCCGATACCGCTATGTATCAAGCCAAACAAAACGGACGGAACAACTATCGATTCTTTACCAAAGCGATGCAGGAAACTCTGGCGCGCAATATACAGCTGACCAATGCTCTGCGTCACGCGCTGGAAAAAGATCAGCTGCATGTGGTGTATCAGCCGCAAGTGGCGATAACGGATACCCATATTATAGGGGCGGAAGCATTGCTAAGATGGAATCATCCTGATTTGGGAGCGATTTCACCGGCTGAATTTATTCCTCTTGCCGAAGAGAGCGGGCTGATCCTCCCGATCGGGGAATGGGTTCTGCGAACCGCGGTGACACAGGCGAAAGGGTGGATTGACAGCGGGTTCCCGCCGATTATCGTAGCGGTAAATCTCTCCGCGGTACAGTTCCGCCATCCTCATCTTCCGGAACTGGTCACGACGATATTGGAAGATGTCGGTCTGCCTCCTGAGTATTTGGAACTGGAGCTGACCGAAGCGGTTGCTATGCATGATCCGAAAAGTGCTTATGCTATCATGGATAATCTGCACGATAGAGGGATTCGGATGTCCATCGATGATTTTGGAACCGGGTACTCCTCGCTCAGTTACCTGAAAAAATTTAAAGTCTACAAGCTCAAAATAGATCAATCGTTTATCCGTGATATCAGTACCGATCCCGAAGACAAAGCTATCGTTAACGCTGTAATCAGTATGGCACACTCTTTGGGCTTAAAAGCGATAGCTGAGGGGGTAGAGACGGTTGAACAGCTCCAATATCTACGAGAACAGGGGTGTGATGAGGTGCAGGGATATTATTTCAGTAAACCTTTGAGCCCTGAATCGTTTAATGAATTTATAACGATTCACTCTAAGAAGAGAATAGACTAAAATCGGTTGAGTATCTTCTCTTTTTCCGCTTCGTATTCTTCTTGGGTCAGTATCCCCTGATCCAGCAGCGATTTGAGTTTGGCGAGATGGTCAAATTTATCAGCCGGATTTTGCTCTTCGGGCGGGAGGCGTTTCATAGAACGTCCGATAATCAGATAAAGCAGTACGCCGAGAAACGGCAAAAAGAAAACGACAAGCAGCCAGACGATCTGCATCAGATCTTCTTTGAATTTGGAGGTGATGATATCGATCATCGCCCATATCCATATGGCAAAAACCCCGACAACAATAAAAAGTAAAAACAGATTTAATCCCAGCATCATTTCCATCATAAGCAACCTCGATATATTTTAGTAATACTGACATCGTAACGTATCTATACTAACAATACGTAAACTCTTTTAGCTATACTTAGAGCAATTTAAATGAAGTGAACCTATATGAATTTAGCCTCCAAAAATGCACCGCTCGAAGTCTCTATCACGAAGATGGAGAGTGTCTTAAACGATATGGGATGCAACGTCACCTATTCCAGCGAAAAACATCCGCTCAATCATTGCTACTCTGTAAATCTTGCCTCAGTAGAAGCCCCGAAACATATCTACTCCAACGGCAAAGGGATATGTTCCGAAGCCTCCACGGCGAGTGCGCTGGGGGAGTATATTGAACGGCTCCAAACAAACAATTTTTTTATTGATTTTCATCTGCCGGATCGAAAATATTATCCCGATGAGGTCGAATTTGATTTTAAAGGCAGCTATCTCAGTCGTGATTTGATGAAAATTTATGATCCATCAAATGAACTGAGTATGGATGAGTTGATCGATTTTAACAGCGATGTAGAGGATAAGATCGTCTCATTGCCGTTTCGTAAACTCTCGAGTGATGAGATAATCTATTTCCCTCTCAATATCCTCAGCAACCTCTACGTCAGCAACGGGCTTGCTACGGGGAACACCGCACAAGAGGCGCAGGTACAGTCGATGAGCGAGATATTGGAACGGTATGCAAAAATCGAGATCATCAAAAACGGTTACTCCCTGCCGCAATATGACGACCCGTTTTTAGAGCAGTTTGAACGCCTCTACAGCGATCTTACAAAGCTGCGCAAACTTGGGTATATCGTCAATGTTTTGGACGCTTCACTAGGGGGAAAATACCCTGTAACGGCGATTTCGTTTATCAATCCCGCCAATGCGACCCTTTTTGTCTCGTTCGGTGCCCATCCGATTTTGGAAGTGTCGCTGGAGCGGACGATGACGGAGCTGATGCAGGGACGCGGACTGGAGAATCTGGAGAGTTTCGAAGTGCCGACGTTTGATATGAGCCTCGTCTCTGAGAGCTTTAATCTCGAATCCCATTTTATCGATTCCAACGGCAAGATGGGAATTCAGTTTTTAAGTACTAAAAAGAGCTTTGAACTCGCCCCGTGGAAATACAGTGGAAATACCACAGAGGATGAATTTGCCTATCTCACCGGGATATTTGAATCGATGGGCAAAGCGCTTTATATCCGCGAGTACAACTACCTCGGATTCTATTCGTGCCAGATCGTCGTCCCCGGTGTCTCCGAAGTCTATCCGATCGATGATCTGATCTACAATAATCGTAACCGTGGGAAATTTTATCGGGAAATTATTTTGAATTTTTCCGAGTATGATCCCGAAACGGTTCTCGATGAGATCGAAGCGCTTGAAGATCATCTGGGCGTCGAGAAATTCATCGGGGTTATTTTCGAGGAGAATTTTACGGTGGGGGAACTCAAAGCGCAGATCCATCTTACTTTGGGAAATATTGATGAGGCGGTGAGTTATTTGGAGTTCGGCAACAATGTAACGGGAAATCTGATTGTCGAACTCATCCGTATGGAAGAGTTGGGATTGGATTTGAACGACTACCGCCAAGCTTTGTATGATCTTTATACCTCGCAGAGGGTTGATAAAGCGCTGGGAATTCTTAGCGGCGAGCAGTTCTTGGTCAATACCGCATTGCACAGTGATTATCTAAATATGCTCGAGATGTATGACCGACTTGAGGTAAAAAAAGCTGCCGGATTTTAAAATTTTGTTTTATCTTTTATCTATAACTTTTAGAACGTGCTAATTCATTCATTATAATGTTCTTAGAATTTATTAAAGCATAATTCTATTTTTTAAAATTATAAAATCAATTTTTATATTAATGATCATGTATAATGTGCAAGTTTTCATTACTATGAAGAGGTTGATAAAAATGATAGTTGAATTTTTCATATATAACGTTTCAAATTGATTGGTTAATTAATTGTATGATAGACACACCAGAAATTATATCAGCTACATACGATAGTACATTAGAAGATTTAGATCAAAAAAAAGAAAAAAAACGACAGAATATATGTTCATTTTTTAGTCCAAATGAATTAGGATTTATATTTACATTTTCATGGTTTTTTTTGTGGCTTGTTATTATACCTCTTGCCCTATATCAGGCAAATAATGGCGTATTTGAGTTTAAAAATATTGCACTAAATACAGTTGGGGACTATTTAGCAGGGATTGCGGCTCCTATTGCATTTCTATGGCTTGTATTGGGTTATAGACAACAAGGCAAAGAACTCTCAAATAGCAATAAAATGCTTAGACTTCAGCATAAAGAACTTCAGAATTCAGTAAAAGCTCAAAATGATCAAGCTGATAGTATGAAAAAACAATTGGATATTCTTGTTCGAGAAAAGTTTTATCCTAGATTCAAGCTAGAAAGTATTGATTATTCTGCAGCTACCGATTATATGGAAGTTAAAATTGAAAATATAGGTAATGCTGTTGGATCAATCAATATAATACTAGATTCTGATGAAATGGCGCTGATTGATTTTGATACTGTTGAGAAGCTTACAACAATTCAAATCCAAACTATGTCAGACATGGGAATATCATTTACAATTAAACTTCAAATCAATTCAACGCTTGAAACAGGAATGACAATTGCTGATTGTTTTAAAATTGATTATAATGTTTTACGGCACAATCATTCACTCGGAATATTTCCTCCATTAGAACGAATCCAATGCATAGGACAAGCATGAAACTATATTGTGATAGGGATATAAAAACATCACCACCTACATGTAGAAAGCACTTGGTAGTAATTGAAGGTGGTAAAACGAAAATATTTTACATCAGATTGTATTATGATAAATTGTCGCCTACATTTAAAGATTTAACTGCAAAAGATAATCTTATAAATGCAATTATAAAGTGGTATGGTGATGAAATACGATCTGAACAAAATTTGAAAGATATTGTTCAAAATGTTAAAAATACATACAAAACTTTAAAAAATGATGGGAATGAAGCTAAAACATTAGATGCTTTATCGGCATATTATATAGATGAATGTAAGATTCGACTAAATTTTGATAATGGTATTTTAATGCACGATAAAAGCCTTATATTTTTTTATGATTTTTCCGATAATATGAGAGGAAGATTGAAATCTATTTGCAAAGGGATAATATTATGAGTCCATTTGAAGCACTTAATGCAATGTATGAAAATGATAAAACTCAGTTTACATTTAGAATGAGTAATATTGCTAATAGTTTACCTACTGAATCAAAAGATGAAAATTTCAACCATATTGAGTTTGAAGAACATTCAATTACAAATAACGGAATCCAAGTTATTTTTGGTGACAGAGCTGTTCAAGCAATGGGAAGAAATGGTGGATATCAAACTCACGTAGAAGCAGCTATATATTATGTTATTGGTCCAGATGGCGAACTTTTGATGAATGAAGATGACATAATTGCAGGTAAAAGAGCAATGAAAGCTTATATGGATAATAAATATGGTGGGAAAAATCATATAATTTGACACAGAATCATAATAATATTCTTACAAAATTCTGTGAAAAAAATTAATAATATTCTAAAGTAAATAGAAGTATTTTAATAATGTCGAAATCCAAAATTCTATTTATTCACCTTTAAAAAGGTTTAGAATTTTAGAATATTCCGCAAACGCCTGCTTGTAGAGATGCTGAGTGTGGTTGTTACTCTCATAAAGCTCGCTGGCACTCATTCCGCTTTCCAACGCATTTTTAAGCAGTTTTGTCCGCCGCAGGTAGGTGAAGGCGAGGTTGGGGAAATGTTCGTGAATTTTTTCACGGATCATGACAGCATCACTGGGATTATCGATCATATTGGCAAAAACGAGGATCGGTTTCTCTTTAAAGTTTTTAATAAAGATCAAACTTTTCATGATGGAGTTCAGATCGTTCGTTGTCGGAAGGATAATTATGTCCGACTCTCGTAGTATTTCGTTTGCATGCGGATTTTCAAATCCTCCGAAGTCATAAACCGTATCGGGATAAAGGGGAATCTTGTTCGGGTAGTAGCGGGCATTTTTGTATTTGTTCAACGCAACCGACATATCGTTGGTCGCATAGCGGTAGCGCAGGTCTTTGGCGAGAGAAAACGCAAGTGAGGTCTTTCCTACTCCCCCTTTGGTCGAAGCGATTGAGATGATTGCCATGGAGTACCTTCGCTAACTTTTTTGGTATCGTATCATAAAGAGTATTTTATCGTCAAAATTTTGGCATTGTGTCAAAGAAGTTTAGGTTACTATAGCGGTATACATCTCTTAAGAGTTTAAAAAAGGGAAAAAATGGCTTATTTTCCGATGTTCGTTAATTTGTTCGAATGCGATTGTCTGGTTGTCGGAGGGGGTGAAGTCGCCTTGCGCAAGATAGAACAGCTTGTAAAGTTTTCTCCGAGACTGACCGTGATCGCCCCCTCTATTCATCCAGAAATCAGCGAATTGGCTCGACACTATCCCATCGAAATCTATGAACGCATCTATTCGATCAGCGATCTGAAGGGGCGGTTTTTAGTGATCGGCGCCCTTGATGATCTGTTTGAACAGGAGAGGATCTTTAACTATTGCAAGGAAAACCATATCCATGTCAATTGTGTCGATTCGCCGCTCTTATGCAGTTTTATATTTCCGGCATTGATTGTAAACGATGATCTTTCCATTGGGATCAATACCGCCGGACGTGCTCCCGCCGTCAGTTCGGCACTTCGGAAGTTTTTGACGACATTGATTCCTAAAGGGATCAGCGATTTGATCGATCATGTCGATTCGATACGCCATAATGAACCTGTCGGAAAAGCCCGTCAGGAAAAAATTATACGCATTTGCAAAGATTTTTTCGGTCAATAAACCCTACAAATTCACTATACTTACCCTATTTTTAATAAATCCCTCCATTTTTTAGATTTTTTAAGTCCCCTAAACAGCGGGATTTTCTGGCATATTTCAAATAAATCATACTAATCCAGTAGAAATACTTGACAATACTTTTTTTTCAGCGTATAATTTCTCCAGTTTAAAAGTGAATGAGCGTTCATTTAATTGTGAAACTCATCGAGTGAAAGGAGAGAACATGAAGATTGCAGCCAATGTTACGGAATTGATCGGCAATACGCCGCTCATTATGTTAAACCATTTTTCAAATGAATCGACCACGGTCATAGGAAAATGTGAATTTATGAATCCGTCCGGTTCGGTCAAAGACCGGATCGGACGCAACATGATCCTCCAAGCCTTGCAGCGCGGCGAGATCACCGATGAGAGCGTCATCATTGAACCGACCAGCGGAAATACGGGGATCGCATTGGCAAGCGTTGCCGCGAGTCTGGGATTGAAGCTGATATTGACGATGCCGAGTTCCATGAGTTTGGAACGCAGACGTCTTTTAGCGGCTTTGGGAGCACAGATCGTTTTGACCGAACCTGAAAAAGGGATGGGCGGAGCGGTTGCCAAAGCGATCGAACTGGGTAAAACGATACCGGGCTCGGTCGTTTTGCAGCAGTTTAATAATTCGGATAATCCGCAGATTCACCGTCAGAGCACGGCGGAAGAGATATGGAGAGATACGGACGGAAAGATCGATATCTTTGTAGCGGCGATCGGGACGGGGGGAACCATTACCGGTGTCGGAGAGGTTCTCAGACACTACAACCCCGATATTCAAATCATAGCCGTTGAACCGGATGCATCGGCGGTTTTATCGGGTGAAGGTTCCGGCCCTCACAAAATTCAGGGGATCGGTGCCGGATTCGTTCCGCAAGTGCTCAATCGCGGTATTTACGATGAGATTTTACGGATAACCAATGCCGAAGCGATTGAGGCGGCAAGAATTATTGCCAAAAAAGAGGGGCTGTTGGTCGGTATATCCTCCGGTGCGAATGTGGCGGCGGCCAAAAAAATCGCGGATCGTCCCGAAAACAAGGGGAAAACAATCGTAACGATTTTGTGCGATACGGGTGAGCGGTATTTGAGTACGGAGCTGTATGAGTTTCCCTCCGAAAACGGGTGATAAACGTTATGGGAAAGGATACGGATGAAAGAAAAACATTATAGAAGTGTAATCAAGGCGGTCTCTTGGCGTACGGTAGGAACCATCGATACGATGATCGTCTCTTTTTTTATTACGGGAAATCTGGTCATGGCGGTTTCGATCGGATCGGTGGAGGTTTTGACCAAGACGGTTTTATATTACTTCCATGAAAGAGCGTGGGATAAAACCAATTTCGGGCGGATCAAAGTCGTTGAAAACGACTACCAAATTTAGGAGAGGTTATGAGCATTAATCTGGATGTATTGAATCGGCGGTTTGAAAACGAAACGGTTGAATCAGTGCTGAGATGCTTTTTGGCATCCCATAAGGGACGGATCGCTTTAGCGTCAAGTTTCGGTGCTGAAGATCAGGTGCTAACCGACATCATGTTAAGCATCGATCCGATGGGGAAAATTTTTACCCTCGATACGGGAAGACTGAGCGAAGAGACCTATGCGCTGATGGATCAGACAAACCGAAAATACGGCATCAAAGTAGATGTCTACTGTCCGGATCGTACGGCTCTCGAAGCGCTGTATCAAGCACAGGGGATCAACGGATTTCGAGACAGCATCGAAAATCGAAAAGCGTGCTGTCACGTGAGGAAATTGGAACCGCTAAAACGCGCGCTCGGAGAGTTGGAAGTCTGGATTACAGGGCTGCGCCGTGCACAGTCTCCGACACGCGAGACGATGCGGCTTATCGAATGGGATGAGACTAGCGGCCTTATCAAGCTGAACCCATTGATCGAGTGGGACGAAGAGAGAGTCTGGGACTATATTAAAACCAACAAAGTCCCCTATAACGTTCTGCATACGCAAGGCTATCCGAGTATCGGATGCGAGCCGTGTACGCGGGCGATTCGTGAGGGAGAAGAACTCCGCGCCGGAAGATGGTGGTGGGAAAATCCCGAGCATAAGGAGTGTGGACTCCACCTAAGAGGGAACTGACAATGAAATTTCTATTGGAATTTTTGGATGGGTTACTCGATGATGAGTATTCGCATCGCACAGATTTGGCCGATTGGGCCATTTATGTTTAGAAACAAATAAATTCTGCCTTGAAAAGGCAAGCGTTTCGGGGAAACATTGGCGGAGCCAAACGCTTCGCTTGTTTTGTGCCTTAGCGGCTAGCGTAGCCAAAGGGATTTTATTCCTTTGGCGTTCAAATAAAGGAGTAGACCATGATATCACCGGAAAGAAAAACACATTTAAAAGCATTGGAAGCCGAAGCTATCCACATCATGCGTGAAGTGGTTGCGGAATTTGACAATCCGGCAATGCTCTATTCAATCGGCAAAGATTCATCGGTGATGCTCCATTTGGCGATTAAAGCGTTTTATCCGGCAAAACTGCCGTTTCCGTTGCTGCATGTCGATACGACATGGAAGTTTAAAGAGATGATCGAGTTTCGTGACCGTCGGATAAAAGAGCTTGGATTGACGTTGTTGACCCATGTAAATCCTGATGGGATCGCACAGAAAATCAGTCCGTTTACCCACGGCAGTGCGGTGCATACCGACGTGATGAAAACGGAGGGGCTGAAGCAGGCGCTTAATTATTACGAATTTGATGCGGTGTTCGGCGGAGCCAGACGGGACGAAGAGAAAAGCCGCGCAAAAGAGCGGATTTATTCGTTCCGTGACAAAAATCACCGATGGAATCCGAAAAATCAGCGTCCGGAGCTGTGGAACATCTACAACGGGCGGATTCATAAAGGGGAGAGCATCCGTGTTTTTCCCCTCTCGAACTGGACGGAACTGGATATCTGGCAGTACATTTACCTCGAAGAGATTCCGATCGTGCCGCTGTATTTCTCGGCACCGCGTCCTATCGTCGAACGCGACGGGGTAAAAATCATGGTGGATGATGAGCGTTTCCCGTTTAAGGATGGCGAAGTCGCGACAACCGAAAATGTCCGCTTCCGAACGTTAGGGTGTTATCCGCTGACCGGAGCGGTCGTGAGCGATGCGGTAACACTGAGCGACATCATACAGGAGATGCTTTTGACGAAAACGTCGGAGCGTCAGGGGCGTCTGATCGATGCGGACAGCAGGTTCTATGGAAAAGAAAAAAATAGAAGGATATTTCTAATGGCACATCAAGGCGATTTGATAGCCACCGATATCGAGGGCTATCTCAAGGAACAAGAACACAAAGAGTTGCTCCGCTTTATTACCTGCGGGAGCGTGGATGACGGTAAAAGCACCCTGATCGGGCGACTGCTGCATGATTCGAAGATGATTTTTGAAGATCAGTTGGAGAGCATCAAAAATGACAGTAAAAAGTCGGGAACGACGGGGGATAAAATCGATTTGGCGCTTCTCGTGGACGGGTTGCAGAGCGAACGGGAGCAGGGGATTACGATCGATGTGGCATACCGCTACTTTTCGACTGACAAGCGCAAGTTTATTATCGCCGATACACCGGGTCATGAGCAGTATACACGGAACATGGCAACCGGTGCTTCGACGGCCGATTTGGCGATCATCCTTATCGATGCACGTTACGGAATCGTGACGCAGACGCGCCGCCATTCGTATATCGTCCGTCTTTTGGGGATTAAAAATGTCGTCGTCGCTATTAATAAAATGGATTTGGTCGGTTTCGATCAGGCGGTATTTGAACAGATTGATGCGGAGTATCGCACTTTTGCACAAGAGTTAGGGATTAACGGGATTTACTCTGTCCCTCTTTCGGCATTGGACGGCGACAATGTCGTAACAAAAAGCATCCGTAGCCCTTGGTACGAAGGTTCGACCCTTTTGGAGATTTTGGAAGATGTCCCTTTGGCTTCGGCAGCTGTGGATGGAGTATTTCGGATGGTGGTGCAATACGTCAATCGGCCGAATCTCGATTTCAGAGGTTTTGCCGGGACGATCGCATCGGGGACGATTAGCGTCGGAGACCGTATCAGGGTTTATCCCTCACAAAAAGAGGCCGGCGTAAAAGCGATCGTTACGTATGAGGGTGATTTGGATTCGGCTTCCAGCGGTGATGCGGTTACGTTGACCTTGCACGAAGAGATCGATATCAGCCGGGGAAACGTTTTGGGCAAGTCGGATGAGGCAATTGAGCAAAGCGATGAGATAACTGCCAATCTCGTGTGGATGGATGAGGAAACGTTTACGACGGGGAAAAGCTTTTTATTGAAACGGGGATCAAGTGTGACGACGGCTTATACCGAGTGCATCGATTATCGCGTCGATGTCAATACCCAAGAGAAGTTTCCAGCTTCGCAGTTGGAGCTAAACGATATCGGATCGGTCCGTTTGAATTTAGCCGAGCCGCTTGCATTTGATCGTTACGATGAAAATCGGCAGATGGGTGGATTTGTCCTGATTGACAAAATCACCAACAACACGGTGGCAGCCGGAATGATTACTCAAGATGTTGCGGTAAAAAAAGAGGTGCAGAGCGGTGCGTCTGCATTTGAAGTTGAGTTGAATGCTCTAATACGGCGGCATTTTCCGCACTGGAACGCCGCGACAATCGTTTAAGGAACTGATTATGGCGAGTGAAACAAAAGCTGAACGGATTGAACGTATCAAACATGAGAAAGACGGTTTGGATGTTATTTCCGATATCTATCGATATGCCAAGAGCGGCGAAGAAATCGATCCGGAAGATATCGACCGTTTTAAATGGTACGGCATCTATACGCAAAACCGAAATCTTCAGGACGCGGAGGATGAGACACAATACTACATGCTTCGCGTAAAGCTGGAGGGGGGATATCTAAACGCTAAACAGGTGGGAGTACTGGGTGAGATATCAGTTCAATTCGCACGCGGAAGCGGCGATATCACGACACGTCAGGATATTCAGTTTCACTGGCTTAAGATCGAAGATTTACCGGAAATTTTGGAAAGACTCTCGGTGGTGGGTTTAAGTGTGCAGGGAGCGTCCGGAGACTGTCCGCGTAATATCGTGAGCTGTCCGGTAAACGGTATCGATCACGCTCAAATCGATGATGTGCGGGACGTTGTGCTCGCACTGAACAATCTTTATCGCGGAAATCCCGATTTTTCGAATCTTCCGAGAAAATTTAAAATCGGCGTAAGCGGATGTAATAAGCATTGTATTCACCATGAAGTGCAGGATTTGGCATTTACAGCGGTCAAAAACGGCGATGAACTCCGTTTTAGCGTCAGCGTCGGAGGAGGGCAGGCGAGCAATCGGCGTATCGGTGATCATATCGGGTATGTCAAGCGGCGCGATATACTCAAAATCGCCGAAGCGGTAGCACGGATTTACCGCGATGAAGGGCGACGTGACAACCGAAGCAAAGCCCGTTTAGGCCATTTGGTCGAGCAATGGGGTGTTGAGCGTTTTGCCAGCGAGCTCGAAAATGAGTCACATGTGACATTGGAGCGATATGACGGAGAGCCTTTTACCCCGTATCCCAGACGCAGTCATTTCGGTGTCGGAGCGAGTGTTAAAAAAGGGTACAACACCATCGGTTGTGCCCTTACCAGCGGTCGGATCAGCGGTGAGAAACTCTTGAAACTCGGACGAATCCTTGATTTGTATAAAGCCGAGGGGATCACGTTGAGCGCGACACAAAACTTTGTGATTCTAAACGTTCATACCGATGCTACGGAACCGATGATCGATACGCTGAAGGCGGTGGGATTTCATCCGCATCCTTCGGTTTTCGAAGCGCGTACTTTGGCGTGTACGGGGCTCAATTTTTGTAAATTTGCGGTCAGCGAGACGAAAGATTTGGCGATTGAAGTGGTGGAGTATCTCAATCATCGTTTCTTTGATTTCGATGAGCCGGTAAGCATCAGTATCAACGGCTGTCCGAACTCCTGTGCCCATCCCCATATCGTCGATCTCGGGTTTGTCGGTGCCATTGTGAAGCGGGGTGAGGAACGGCTCAAAGGGTTCGATCTGATCGTCGGAGGGCACCTTGAAGGGGAACATAGCCGTTTTTCCGTTAAAACGGGGATAAAGGTTGCCGCTGATGAAGTGGCGCCGCTGGTGGAGTCGTTGATTCGTGAGTTTGAGGCCGGCAGAAGCAATAGTTTCGGAAATTTTTTATGGGAGAAATACGCTAATGAAACAGCTATTCCGTCCTCTGCTTGAACCAGAAGACAAGAGTGAGCAGATAGCCCGAAATACTATCGGGGTGCATAAAAAAACCTATTTCGATTTTACCGCATCGGGGTTGGCGTACGAGCCGATAGAAGCGCGTATCCACGAAGTGCTTGAAACGTATGCGAATACCCATTCGAGGGAAGCGACGATGGCGGCGACGACGGATCGTTATTACCGCTATGCGAGAGAGCATTTGAAATCATTGCTGGGACTGGACAGTTCTTTTGCATTGATGCCGTGCGGATGCGGCGCTACGGGGGCGGTAAAACGGCTTCAAGAGATTCTTGGGCTCTATATTCCGCCGGCGACCCGTGCACGGTATCGGTCATTACCGCCGACGTACGAAATGCCATTGGTCATCGTAGGACCGTATGAACACCATTCCAACGAGATCAGCTATCGGGAAGCACTCTGTGAGACGGTCAGGATTGGGCTGAATGACAAGGGGCTGGTCGATTTGGAGCAGCTCGAAGAGATTTTACAACTGAACCGAGATCGTGAGATTATCGGGTCGTTTTGTATCGCATCCAATGTGACGGGGACGATTACCCCCTATGTTGAGATATCAGCGATTCTCCGCCGATACGGAGCGATTGTCTGTTTTGATGCCGCGGCGTCATCGCCGTACCTGAATATTCCCTGCAATCTGTATGATGCGATGTTTTATTCACCGCATAAACTTTTGGGCGGTCCCGGGTCATGCGGGTTGCTTGCGGTTCGGCGAAATTTGTTCGATGCGAATGCTAAACCGACCTTCGCGGGCGGTGGAACGGTACGCTATGTCAGCCGTACCAGCCATTATTTCGTTGACGGGATCGAAGAACGTGAAGATGCAGGAACACCGGGGATATTGCAGCTGATTCGCGCCGCATTGGCGTATCAGCTTAGAAATGAATTGGGCTTTGAGTGGATCGCTTCTCGGAAAAAATTGCTGTATGAGCGTTTTATCGAGGGGCTCCATGAGATTGAGGGAGCGACCTGTTACGGCTGCCGCAAGGCGGAAAACATCGGGATCGTTTCGTTTAACGTCAAAGGGATTGATCCGTACGCGTTGTGCACGCTTCTTTCCCAGACAAAAGGGTTCCAAACACGTGCAGGGTGCTCGTGTGCAGGGCCGTACGGACATGACCTATTAGGATTGGAGGATGATACACCCCTCCAAGAGCGGCCGGGATGGCTGCGAATCAGTATCCACTATTCGCAAGGTATAGAAGATATCGATGCGTTGTTGGAAGCGATACAAAAATCAATAAAGAGGCTCGAATGACAAAAATCATACAACATAATTCAGCCGAAACCAATGAGACGTTTTCGGTGAGAAAAGGGAACGTGTATCTCGTAGGCTGCGGTCTGGGAGATGTAGAACAGTTGACGATCAAAGCGTATCGGACTATCAAAGAGGCGCAGATCGTTTTATACGATAATCTCATTCCGCAGGAGATTATCGATTTAATCCCACCAGAAACACGCAAAATTTATGTGGGAAAACCCAAAGATAACCACAGTATCAGCCAAGAGAGAATCAATTATCTTATTGCCGACTACGCAGGGCAAGGGTTTAGTGTGGCGCGGCTTAAAAGCGGTGATCCTTATATTTTCGGGCGGGGGAGCGAAGAGGCGATATTTTTGCAGGAGAAGGGGTTTAAAGTCGATGTGATCGCCGGAATATCTTCGTGTGTCAGTGCTCCGGCATGTGCGGGTATCCCTCCGACCGCACGGGGATATGCGGCAAGCTTTTCCGTCGTATCGGCACATTTGAAAGAGGGAAAGTTCAATGGGGAGTGGCTGCCGCTGCTTAAGCTCTCCAGCCATACGACGGTCGTATTGATGGGGCTGAGCTTGGCAGGTACAATCCAAAAAGCGGCATTAAAATCGGGAGTACCGAAAATTTTTCCGGTAGCGATTGTCTCTAATGCTTCCCGTGAAAATCAGCAAAGCGTCGTGACGACGCTTGGCGGATTGACAAAAGCGGCAAAAACACTGGAAGGCCCGGCGGTTATCGTGTTCGGCGACGTTGTCAATCTTCACGGAAAGCTTCCGCAGTATCAACTGAAGCAAGTAGAGTTTAAATAAAGTACATCGATTGCTGATTGAGAGCATTGCCCTGATCGACGAGGTCTTGCAGCGTTTCATGAAACACGTTTTTCATGTCTTCGCGAATCCGATCCCAGTAAAGATGCAAAATCGGCTGTAACCGCTCATCGGTCGGGTTGCAAAGCTCCCCCTCAAGTGCGACTAAGATTTCAAATACCGCAATCGCACTTGGGGCTTTGGCGAGCAGATAGCCGCCGCCGGCTCCGCGAATACTTTGAATCAATCCCTCTTTGCGCAACGTAGCGAGAATCTGCTCCAGATAATTTTGGGGTATATTGGCTTTTTCGGCGATGTCGCGGATTTGAAGATGCCCTTGTCCGTAATGGAGCGCTAACTCATACATGGCGGCGAGGCCATAGCTCCCTTTAGTCGAAATACCTGCCACTGTTCTCTCCTATTGGATTATAGTAGAGGTATTGTATTGGAGGTCGTGTTAATAGTCCATTAAGGACATCGATTTAGAAGAGATTATTCACTCTCTTTCGGTGATTTGAACGATTTCACATCGATGCGGCGAGGTGCACGTTTCGGTGCAGCGGGTGCATCGGAAGGTTTTCGATCTTGGTAAGGTTTTTTATGCCCCAGGGCAGCATCTCTGGCTCCGCCATTCACCTTCTCCCCGAACGGTTTTTTATCACCATAAGGCTTCTTCTCTCCGAATGGTTTTTTTTCACCAAACTCTTTCTTGTCACCGTAAGGCTTCTTGTCTCCAAACGGTTTTTTCTCTCCGTAAGGTTTTTTCTCCCCGAACGATTTTTTATCTCCGAATGGTTTTTTTTCACCAAACTCTTTCTTGTCACCGTAAGGCTTCTTGTCTCCAAACGGTTTTTTCTCTCCGTAAGGCTTTTTATCCCCTTCAGAGCGTTTGGCATCATCACCGCTTTTCGCTTTGTCTCCGAAGAATTTCGGTTTGCTGCCGAACTTGGTTCGGGCCGCTTTCTCCGCATCGCTTCGCGGTGTACCGTCGATATAGTGGTTGCGTTCGCGGGTTTTCCCCTCGAAAATCGGTTTTCCGTTTTCGTCTTTTCCGACGAATCGCGGTTTACTGTTGTGCTGTTTTTTAGCGGAAAAACCGTCCCCTTCATCACGTGCGGGGCGACGCTCACCGCGCGGTGCATCATCGCGTTTGCGTTCAGGGCGGGTATCGCGGACCGGTTTTTTGTCACGATTTCTCGGGTCTTGCGCATCTCGGGCTTCACGCTCTTCTCTACGCGCTTTTGCTTCGGCTTTTTGCTGGTTGTCTACGGCGATGCCGAAATCGGGTTCAAACCCTTTGACTACCTCTTGGACGATGGTACGCCCGTTGAGAAGCTCGATCGGATAGAGCCGTTTTTGATCCTCCGCATCTAGGGTGATGAGGGCGTATTCGCCGGCTCTGGCAAAGCGCGACATATAAAGAATCGCTTTTTCGGGAAGATCGTAGCTGATAAGCACGTCGCAGCGCAGATCGGGATTTTTTGCCAAATCGCTATCGCTTAGGATGGTGATATTGTTTCCGGCAAAAAGGTTTGGAAGCTCTCCCGCATCATTGGAGGTGACGATGAGAATCGTTTTGCCCGCATTGCGTTCGATCAAAAAATGGACCAGTTCATTTTTGCGTGGTCGGTTACACGGGTGGATTCGGTGGTTCTGACGTTTGATTGGTGTCGATGACATAAAAAGTCCTTGGGTACATAGGCCTCATAAAGAGGGGGGATAAGCGGTCGGTGAAGAGTCTCAAGCGTAGACCGAAAACGCAAATGATTATGGAATTATAGCGTAGTTATGTAATCTATGTTATTTAAACATCCATTGCAGTCTCAACGTTGTATGGCAGTTGCTTTTAAAACCGTTTTCGACGTGTGTGTCTTGGGCATGACGGAGGATAATCTGTGTCCCCAGCACGAAAAATGAGCCGCCGATCATGATTTTCGTATTCTCCGGCGCGTTGTTTTGATCCATGCCGTTGATAGTGGTTTCGCCTCCACGGTTGATCTGAGATCCGACAAAGACACTGGCAAACGTTACGGGGCGATAGCGAAGGTACCCCGTGAGAGCGAAACTAGGTTCTTGCTCGATTTTTTTCCCCTGTGCGTTGTCGTTATCCCCGAAAAAAGCGAATTCGGGTGAGAGTTCGAGAAGCATCTCTCCCCCATCGCCGTGGAGGAAACGGTTGACGTAGCCGGCGGAGAGGGTCGCTTTGTAGCGGTTTTCGCCGATATTGATCGAGCGTGCGGCGTCATAGGTTCCCACGGGGAGCGAAATCATGGGGGTGATCGCAAAGTAGTGCATATTTTCACGGTCGTTAAGAAGCCATGCCGTTACACCCAGCCGAAGATCTCCGTATCCGGAGGTGGTTTTGGGATAGAGGGTTTCGAGCGTCGGCCCCTCAAAGGTGTTTTTAGCATGAAATCCTACAGCGGTAAACGCGGTGGTAAATCCAAAAAGCTGTGTTGAATATCCGAGTCGGAGAGCTTGCACCGAGGTGGAGAGCGTTTCATCCAGTATTTTGCTTTTGTTACGGTAATAGGTGTCGGATTCCGATTCGCTCAGATAGAGAGTCGTAACGACATCGCCGGGTTTATTCGCGACGTAATCGGTCGGGAAAATATCATTGACAGCGGCCGCCATCGGGGATGAGGCAATGAGGACAAGGGATAAAAGTCTTTTCATATTCAAAAAAATTATACCTTTAAATAGGTCATGGATTAGTATCATAATAGATAAAGTTTAATGACCGATTGGTGACCGTACGAGTATCAGAGTAAATTGGGCGCCGTGTTCGCCGTTGGCAACGCTAATCGAGCCGTTGAGCCGCTCCTCCACTAATTTTTTACTCAGAGGAAGCCCCAGACCGCATCCCTCGCCCCCTTTGGTGGTATAAGAGGAGGTGAATATTTTGCCGATTGCCTGCGGAGGGATCCCCCCTGCATTATCGCTAAAAATCACTTCTACCCTCTCCCCTGAGGGTTTTACGGCAATCGTGATTTTAGGGCTCTTCGCGGGTGATTGGGTGAACGCGTAGAGAGCGTTGTCAAAAAGAATCATCAACACATTGGAGAGGGCGTGCTTGGCTCCCACAACAAAAAGCGCTTCGGGGCAATCAACTGTGACGTCGACATGAGAGAGGACGCAATGGTCGCGTTGAAGTTTACAGGCCATATCGATCTGTTTTTTGAGATTGAAATATCCGTTATGGTCGCTGTTGCTGTAGAAATCGTACAGATCGTTTACGGAGCCTTTCATGTACTCCAGCACCGCATTCATTTGTTCGATGTTGGAGCCGAATTCGGATAAGAGTATCTCCTCTTTTTTGAGATGGTGAAGGGACTCTAAATACATGAGCTGTGAACTCAGCTGCGAGATAGGTTCTTTCCACTGATGGGTCACGTTTCCGATACTTTTACCCACCGAGACAAACTTTTTTTCTTCGATCAGAAGATTGCTCTTGAACTCGTTGTCCCGCTTGATATCACCGACACGTTTGCTCAGTGCCATGGATAAAAAGATCATTTCGACCAGAAGTGCGATGGGGACAAGGGTGTATTGCAAGCTGTTTAGCAGTTCCGATTTACCGCCGATCACAAACGTGACGTAGATCAGGGCTATGACGTAAAATCCTTCCCCTATTAAAAAATAGAGGGCTCCGCTATAGCGATTATAGACCGCATAGATGGCAAAGAGAAATGTAGAGAGCAATATGATAAAAATAACCGCCGACAAATAGAGGGTAAATACGATCAGTCTGGAATCGATCAGCTGATAGAGCCATACCAAAGATATGAGAAAAAGAACGGCTCCAAAAAAAGTGAAAAGGCGATAAAAGTTTTTATTTTTTTCTCTGAGTTTAAAAAAGCTTATAGTAAACAGGATGAGAAAAAAGATCACCAGCGCCGATACAAACCAAGTGCTGATGGTAAGAAATTTGAGATTGATCCCCGTGTCTAAAAAATAAAACATCCCGTTGTAGGCATACTGAAACCACAATGCGCATATCCCGTGCAGGGTATAGAAAAGAAAGGTATTTTCTTTTAGATTCACAAACATTATGAGATTGTAGATGATCAAGGCGAGCATAATCCCGCCAAACGCCGCATAAAATATCATCTCCATAATGTTGGTGTAGGAGTAGCGTTGAGGGGTTGATATTTCCCAATACAGGTTCATCGCTCCGAGGGATTCGAAACGGGTAATGACCGATACCTCTTCGCCCGGGTCGAGGTCCAGAGGAAATACACTTTTGACAGAGGATAACGGATGCAGTTTTTTGTCACGCATATCGCCGAGTGTATAGGAGGCTTTGATCGTTTTGCCGCGATACACATGCACATCGATTTTGTCTATCCCCGCTCTGGGGTTTCTGAAAATAACTCTTTGCTGTTTATTGGAGCCGTTCTTTAGCGTTACTTTTGTCCAAAAAACAGAGTCGGTGTAGCTGGTAAAGTGTTTGGGGTATGGGTGCGCGTATCTCTCCTCCAAAATATCCTCTGCACAGAGTGTAGCGTTCGTATCTTCGAGGGTGATTTGTTGTTTCACCGTGCTCATCGAGCTAAAGCCGTCGTGCACGATGATGGGATCGGCGACACTCAGAGTAAAGAGGGATAAAAAAAGAAGGAGTATTTTCATAGCGGCTTCAACATATACCCGATCTCTTTAACGGTGATGATCAACTCTTCGGGGAGTTTTTTGCGCAGACGATAGACCATGTTACGGAGTGTATTGGGGGCTACACTCCCCTCATAGATGCGTTCTTCAATATCACGCGTCGTGACGAGCATCGAGCGTTTGGCGAGGAGAATTTCGAGAAACTGGTACTCGTTTTTGGTGAGAGGTTCTTCTGAGCCGTTGGTGATGAGCTGTTTGGAAATACTGTCATACGCCACCTCGGGTGAAAGGGCAATTTTTAGCTTTCCGTTGAGCTGAAGCCGTTCAACCGATTGTCCCAATGACTCCATCAGATCATTGAAGTGGATCGGCTTTTCGAGATAGCTTACGAGATTAAATCCGATGACACTGAGGAGTTTTTCTTTTTCGGTAAAAGAGCTGGTGATGATAATCGGTATATCCGCATCGATCTTGCGTATCTCCAGTGCGACCGTGTAGCCGTCGATGGAAGGCATTACGAAATCGAGGATGACGATGTGGATATTTTCGCTGCGAAAGAGTTTCAACGCATCGGCACCGTTTTGTGCTTCGAAAATAGTACCGACAAACAGCGAAAGTGTTTTGAACGTGTTTTTACGGGTCAATTCATCATCTTCCGCATAGAGTACGTTTAAGCTTTTTAATATCTCCATTGTAGGCTGCATCGTGTTCCAAAAGAATAATTTTATGACATTATAAAGGGTTGACATCATTTCAACGTCATATTTTTACAAAAAAGCTGATTTATGATGTATGGATGATACGTCTATGATGCAGGAATGATATGCGTTTTGTAAGATGCTTGTAAAACATTAACTTGGATCGTGGAATAGATGCTTGGAGTTGTTTCGGGTATTTTTTCAAAATTGATATAACACAAATATACGAAGGAAAGTAGTGATGAAAAAACATTACATGAGCGCCGCCCTCGCGGCGTTGGCGATTACAACCTCCTCTGCACTCGCATTCGGACCGGACGATTATATTGGTACCATCGGTATGACGGCGGCGGAATTTTGTCCGAGTGGGACGGTCGAAGCTAACGGTCAAATATTGAGCAGACACAATAACGAAGCATTGTTTGTATTATATGGAGCCACTTACGGCGGTGACGGAAGAACCACCTTCGGCGTACCCGATATGCGGGGGCGTGTCCCGGTAGGAACGGGTTGGCGTTCTCCGGAGGAAACTCCTATTTATTTGGGTCAAGAAGAGGGACATGAGTATGCCGTACTGGATCCGAAATCTCTTCCGTCACATACCCATACGGCGGTATTTACGCGAGGGATTCCCATAAACCCGATCCGGGTCGACGTCAGCGTCTCGTCCAACACGACCGTAAATACTTATATCCCCTCCGAGTCGAGCAACCATCTGTCCGCTTCGCCTGCCGGTCCATCAGGCGGCAATATGTGGGGGAGCGCACCGGGGAAAAATCCGGTCAATCTTGCAGGGGTCAGCTCCACGGGAAAAAAAGGGGATGGGAAGGTGGTCATAGCTGATGCGGGGAGTGCTCAATACGCAGCAATACCGACGATTCCGCCGCAGCTTGGAATGCGATTTTGCATCGTGACCGATGGAACCTGGCCGGGTAATTAAAACAACTGATTTACCACTTAAAAAGATCCGAAAAGGAAAAAATTATGAAACGTTATACCCTCTTCACACTATCGGTCCTCACTCTCGCGTTCTCGCTGCATGGGGAGAGCCCCTCTGCCACTATAGGCTCGATTTGGGCCACGGGAACGTATCATTGTCCTGTGAACACTCTGCCCGCGGATGGCCGTACGCTCAATATCAGCGAGCATACGGCATTATACTCTCTCTTTGGAACCACATACGGCGGCGACGGCCTAACTACCTTCGGTATACCCGATCTGCGTACACGTACCCCTGTGGGTGTCGGAGTAGGTAAAAACGATACCGGTACCGACAACCTGATCCCGATTGCGCTCGGACAATCACGGGGGCAACAGACCGTAGTTCTTACAGCTGCCAATCTTCCGGCACATACCCATGCAGCAACGTTTACGCCAAGTGAGCCGAATCAGATCACGGTCAATATCATAGCTTCGTCCAATGTATCCGGAAATGCCAATGCACCTTCCCCGTCCCATAATTATGTAGCAGCTTCTTCGCCTAATAGAAGCGGTGCGCAGATGTGGTCCGGCGGACCCGGGAAGACACCGGTAAAGCTTGCAGGAATCAGCGTATCGGGCGGTGGTATCGTGATACCATCGTATACCGGGGAGAACAAGCCGGTTCCGATCCGACCTCCCGAGCTGGGGGTTCTCTATTGCGTAACGGTCAATGGAATCTATCCGCAACGCCCTTAACTACGAAAAAGGAATAAAAAGTATGAAACACTCTTATCTAACGATTCTTGCCGCTTTGTGCGTCGCCTCTTCGTCGTTCGCCTGCAGCGGAGACGGTGAAGAGTATGTCGGTTCGGTCTGCACTACGGCGGCCGATTATTGCCCGGCGGGAACGCTCGCCGCGGATGGTTCCGTTTTACGCATAACAGAAGAGAATTATGTTTTATTTGGGATGATCGGATGCGTGTACGGCGGAAATTGCCAGACGACGTTCGCCCTTCCCGATCTGCGGGGACGGGCTCCCGTAGGATTGCTCAACGACAAATCGAATTCTGCGATTACACTGGGGATGAGAAGAGGTGCCGAGGCGGTCACGCTGAGTATGGAGCAGATGCCGAAGCATACCCATGATGCGAGGTTCATCCCTACTAACCTGATGGTTAATGTCGCCGTATCCAATGTTACGGGAAGCGAAAACCAGCCCAGTGCGACGAACAATTACCTATCCGCTTCCTCCCCGGGCAATGTTGGAGCCGATATGTGGGCGAGCATAGAGAAGAATCCGGTCAATCTCGCGGGGGTAGCGGTCTCGGGTGATACCCAAAACGGCACCGTCGATGTCCAGTCTGCGGGTGCTGCCGTACCTGTATCGATCCTCCCGCCGCAGCTGGGGCTGAACTACTGCATCGTGAGGAAAGGGATAATTCCGTCGAAGTAATCCTCCACTTTGCTTCATTTTATCAATCAAGGAACCTATATGATGAATACACTGACTCAACCTTCGCAAATCGCCTTCGTCCTCGATAACGTCGCCGACTATCAGACCCTCGTTGCCGGCATCCCGGCGGGAACCCTTGTCTACGTGCTGGACGCTACGGGCGATGTCCTCGCTCAGATGGCGGGCATCACCGCCGACTACTCCAATCTGGATGCGATTCACCTCCTCAGCCACGGGAGCGACGGCGCACTGGGGTTGGGTGGACTCAGCCTCAATAATGCAAACGTCAACGACTACGCAGGGGTATTGTCGCAAATCGGTTCAAGTCTCAGTGAAAATGGCGACATCCTCCTCTATGGGTGTAACGTCGCACAAGGGAGTTCGGGAACGGAGTTTATCGGGACGCTCGCGCAACTGACCGACGCGGATATCGCCGCCTCGGACGATGGGACAGGCTCAAGTAGCCTCGGCGGGGATTGGATACTGGAAAGAGTTATTGGAGATATTGAAAGTGCTATGACAATAGAAGGTTTTGTGGAAATACTTGCTACGCCTGCTGACCAAAATTTTGATTCCGTCGCTACAGCAGGAAGTTCCACATCTCCAATAGCGGCAAATGGGATTACTTATTCTTGGAGCGGTTCTCAGTCTGATGCACAAATCGCTTTAGATACAGAAGCTAATGTCTCGGGACTCGGAGTGACATTTGCAGGATTTTCCGGTAAAGCAATTTTTACAGACTCTTTGGCTTGGAACGATGCCGAACATGCAAATAAGCTTATTGTTTCATCTACAAATTTATCCGATGATTTTCAAATAAATTCATTTGCTCTTGTTACTTGGACAACAGATCCTCTCTTTACCGATAAGGTAGATATTATCGGTTATCAAGGTGGAACCGGTGGAACTCAAGTTGCAAGTGTTACAGGAGTAGATTTAATATCGGCAACCTCTAGTTATGGTTCCGGCAATAATGTTATTAGTTATTCTCAATTAATAAATAACACTAATGCCGCAGGGGGTACGATTAGTTTTAGCGGTTCTAATTGGGGTAATATAGATACGATTGTTATTCAGACCAACAGTACACAATCTACTAGAAATTTAGTTATTGCCGTGGATTCATTCGATTTTTCCGATCCTGTGCTGCCTTTCTCTGCCCCATCAACTCCCGATCTGGACGCGGCAAGCGATAGCGGCAGCTCATCAACCGACAACATCACCAACGATACTACGCCGACATTTACCGGAACCTCGGATGCAAGTGTTACCGTAAATCTTTACGATACCGACGGGACGACGCTGCTGGGTACGACGACTGCGGACGGTTCGGGGAACTGGAGTATCACGACGTCTGCTCTTTCGGCGGGGGTACACTCTATCACGGCAAAAGCCAATAACGGTAGTACCGATTCAGCAGCTTCGGCGGCACTTTCGATTACTATCGACACTACCGCCCCGACCGCAACGATCACGATGGCGGACACCGCCCTCAAAGCGGGAGAAACCTCGCTGGTGACGATCACCTTTAGCGAAGCGGTTGTCGGATTTACCAATGACGATTTGACCATCGCCAACGGAACGCTGAGCGCCGTATCCTCCGCCGATGGCGGTACGACATGGACGGCGACCTTTACCCCTAGCGTCACGACTAGCGACACGACCAACGTCATCACCCTCGACAACACGGCATTGACCGACGTGGCGGGGAATGCGGGGGTCGGAACGACCGACTCGGCGAACTACGTCGTCGAAACCAACAGCCCGACCGATATAGCGCTCAGCAACGCGACCGCTTCGACGGCGGGCGGAGCAAACGCCGTCGTAGGAGCCCTCTCCTCGACCGACGCGACGGCAGGGGATACGTTTACCTATGCTCTCGTAGCGGGAGCGGGCGATACGAATAACGGTAGCTTTAACATCAACGGCTCCGACTTGCGTGTTAATGATCCTGCGGCACTCGGAGTGGGAACGTACTCCGTCCTCGTCCGCTCTACCGACGCAGCAGGTAATACCTACGACGAAGCGCAGAGCATCACGATCAGCACCAACCCGACCGTCACGATCACCGCCGACGACGCGAGTCTGAAATCGGGACAGACGGCGACAATCACATTCACCTTTAGCGAAGCGCCTACCGGGTTTGATGCAGCCGATATTACTGCTAGCGGAGGAACGTTGAGTGGACTTGCCGTAACAGGCAATCCGTTAGTTTACACCGCTACGTTTACCCCGACGGCAGATACCGCAAACCTCTCGGGCAGCGTATCGATTGCGGCGGCGGCTTTTACGGGTAGCGGAAACGATAGTCTCGCGAGCAATACGCTAAGTATCACCGGAGATACGCTAGCGCCTACGGCACCGACGATTACCTCTGCGGCAAGCGGTTCTGATAGTACACCTACTCTGACGGGTACGACGGAGGCCAATGCGACGGTAACCGTCGTCATAGCCGGAGCGACCTATACGACGACGGCCAACGGCAGCGGTGGCTGGTCGGTAGATACGGGCACCGCGACGCCTGATAGCGGAACATTGGCGATTAATGCCAACGGAAACAACAGCGTGAGCGTAACGGCGACGGATAGCGCCGGAAACGTCAGTACAGCAACGGCCCAGACTCTGGCGATCGATACGACGGCTCCGATATTTACATCCGCCGCCACCAATAGCACCGGAACAAAAATCATACTAACATACGACGAAGCCCTCTCCGCTACGACTGCCGCAACAACCGATTTTACGGTAAACGTCGAAGGTTCACCGGTCGCCGTGAGCGGCGTAGCGATTAGCGGCTCTACGGTAGAGCTTACCCTTGCTGCCGCTATTACGAACGGACAGACGGTAACCGTCGCCTATACCGCACCTGCTTCAAACAGTGCAACGACTAATAGTGCCGTACAGGATAGTAGCGGTAATGATGCCGCAAGCTTAACGACGACTACGGCGACCAATAGCGTTCAGGCTCCTTCAAGCGGAGGCAGTTCAACACCACCACCGACCACCTCGACAATCATCAACGAAGATAACTTAACCGGAGTCGTAAAAACAACTCCGGTCACGCAAACAGTAGGCAACACCACCGTAACGACCCAAACAGCAACAGCAACACGAATGTATACCGATGATGATGGAGAGACCATCACCCAAACCAATAAAACAGTTGAGGCGGTACAAATCACCGCATCGACAAGCGGCAATACTGCCACGACAGCCATACCTCTCTACTGGGGAGAGAGTACACAAACAGAGTGGGCTACAACAGCTTCTGTCTCTTCAGGGGTTACCCTTGCATCAGAGGGGAACCGCGCTCCATCAACTACCCAGACAACGGCATCGGCAATCGATGATTTGATCTACTACATCCAAACAACCGTCCCCTCTACAGATAGCACCAAATCAGGGATGCTAGGCGGCGGTTCGAGCTTCTTGTCAGGACTGAACAACGTCAATACCCTCGTCGTCAACAAAGTTGTTTTCTCGACAACGTCTGCGACGAGTACAACTCCCTCTACCGTATCACTGGATGGAACCGCCACTGCGGTTACAACCAACGGAGTAACACAGACCCCTAAAGAGGCTCTCGTCATCGATGGATCATCATTGTCAAGCGGTTCAACCGTATCGTTGTCTAACATCGAGTTCGGTGTACTGACCGGTGCAAACCTAAACGTCGTTATGACCGGAACAGCAACCCAAACAGTGTTCACAGGAGAAGGTATCCAAACCCTAACCACCTCCTCATCAACCCAGAACCAACTCTATGCAGGGGGAGGTGATGATACTTTCCATGTCACCGCTCCACAAAGTAATCTTCTTGCATCCGAACGTGCACTCAGTGTTTCCATATCCGAGAGCTTTGCAGATACTATTGATGCTAAAACCACTCTGTACGGAGAGGATGGAAATGATAACGCAAACGTTGAGGGGAGCGGAACCCTCAACACCTTCGTTCACGGAGGAAGCGGAAGTGATAGTATGAACTACCAAGGTTCTATCAACGACTATACCATTACCCACGATGAAGGGATTACCTACGTTCGCTCTAACGCAACATCTAAGACAGATATCCTCCTCAACGTCGAGAGTATCCAATTCGACGATCAAACCTATACCATCACCAACGATACACAACTGATCCAAATCGCATCGCTGTACCAAGAAGTGCTGGGTCGTCAAGCAGAAGTAGACGGATTCCAATACTGGGCACACAGCTACAACGCGGGAGAGAGTATAGGAGATATCGCAACCAGCTTCGTCCGATCCAGCGAGTATTTCAACAATACTAATAACGCATGGGATAGCATGAATAACGATGCTAAAATCGAAGTGTTCTACCAACTCATGCTCGGACGTGCTTCAGATGCAGAGGGGAAAAGCTACTGGATGGATGCGATCAATAACAGTATCCTCACCATCGAACAAATCGCCGAAAGTTTCGTAGAGTCTATCGAAATGCAGGGGAATTATCTCTCTGAACAGGGGTGGAATTTTATCGCGTAAGAATCGGATTTTATACGGTTAGAATGATTGTGGGGAGCAGAAAGATTATCGGTACGCTTTTATTCCCAGCAATTCATCTAAACGCAGAAAGTTATACCCCATCGATTTGAGTTGTTCAATTACTTTCGCAAGGGCACCGACGCTGGTCGGATTGCGATGCATCAGGATAATATCGCCGTTGCGTATATTGGTGACAACATTCTCTACGACGGCATCGGGATCTTTGAGGGTCCAGTCGAGCGAATCGAGTGACCATAGAACCGGTGTCACTCCTTGGGCGTTGATCGTATCGATAACGAGAGGATTGACTGAACCGTACGGCGGACGCATTAACAGCGGGTATTGTCCGGTAATGCTCTCTATACGTGCTGCGGCATGGTCGAGCTGATAGATGATCGTACTCTCATTGAGATCGCTTAGCCGCGGATGGTTGAAGGTATGGTTTAAGATCAGGTGCCCCTCGTCAAACGTGCGCTTAACCACCGTGGCGTTAGCATCCCTCATCGTTCCGCCGATCATGAAAAATGCCCCCTGGACACGGTGCAATTTGAGGATGTCGAGGAGTTTAAAGGTGTTGTTTTCATCGGGTGCGTCATCGAAGGTGAGGGTAATGTTTTTACGGGAAGGGTCACCGTTGACGATAACATTTTTATAGATGCCGTTTTGGACGGGGGTGATCGTATCGGTACGCCATTTATCCAAAAATGTTGTCAGATTAGCATCGAGTAGGGGGGAATGTCCGCGAATATCATAAACGGTATCGGCAAAAAGGGAGAGTTGAAGAATGAGGGTAAAAAGGGCAAAAAATTTGGTCATTCGGTATCGTTTCGTTAAAAATAAAACGCCATTATACCCTCTAATCGAGGGTCTTTTTATAGAATTTTACCGCCAGTGTCATCATAATTACCCCTATGATCATCAACGGCCAAATATTGGGCCACAGCATAAAGAGATCGTTGTCTTTGAGGACAATCCCCCGAATAAGACGGTTAAAATAGGTGAGCGGAAGCAGCTGCCCTATATGCTGTGCCCATGTCGGCATTCCGGAGAAGGGGAACATGAACCCGGAGAGGAGAATACTGGGGAGAAAATAAAATATCGTCAGCTGCAATGCCTGCAGCATGTTTTGCGCTAACGAGGAGATCGTGATGCCGATGGTGAGATTGACCGCGATAAATAAAAGTGCAACGGTATAGACCAAAAGTATCGAGCCATTGAAAGGGACACCGAAGACAAAATGGGACGCAAATAAAATGATGGTAGCTTGGACAAGCCCGATAAAGACGTAGGGGATGATTTTACCCGTCATGATCTCTAGAGGGCGTGCGGGGGTGGCGAGGAGATTTTCCATCGTTCCATGCTCCCGCTCGCGGGTGATGGCCAGTGCCGTCATCATGGTCAGCGTCATCGTCATAATGGTCCCCATGAGGCCGGGAATGATGTTGTACTGGTTGATTCCGTTGGGGTTATAAAGACGGTGGATTCGTACATCGAACGGCTCTTTTTGACTCCATAACGTTGAAAGGCTCCCCGTCAAATCTTTTTTCAAGACCTGCTGAGCGATCCCCTCTATAGAGGCAAGGGCGATAGAGACCGTGACGGGGTCCGTCGCATCGGCTTCGAGGAGAATGGAGGGTTTTTCGCTCCGTAAGAGTTTTTTAGTGAAATCGGGAGGGATCGTAAA
>Ga0265297_10000671_pt1 | contig 96154 bp, 81 predicted proteins | sample Munlanlwell13791_FD_192502 | JGI IMG/M metagenome (GOLD analysis project Ga0265297, IMG submission 192502) | Leachate microbial communities from a municipal landfill in Southern Ontario, Canada - Leachate well 137-91 | ecosystem: Engineered > Solid waste > Landfill > Unclassified | place... | reverse complement strand
TAAAAGGATTTGGGTTTTGGCCATTCCCTTATTTTGAAATTCGGGAGGCCAAAGTTTTTCAAATCATTTTTTATTATTCAGCCAGTATGTCAACCGACTACTTTCCCCCTACTGTTCTGTCTATCACTCTGCTTTGCCTTCAGCAAAACAGAATAATAGAAATTGTTATTTTTTTAAATCCCCTTTTCTCTACCTGTAGCAGATAAGAAGAGAACGATAAAAAAATAAAAAATCTTTAGAACAGTGAGAAAAGCAATCAGACAGCTGTCGTTGCAATCCATATCTGTCGTTCCAAGCTCAAAGTTAATACCTTTTAGATTGCTTCGTCGTGCTTTGCACTCCTCGCAATGACATTAAAGATAAAGATATTAAATTTGAGCTTGGAACTAAGACGAATACGCAACTATTTACTAACAAAATCAAGTATTCACAATCAGTATTTGCCTATCTCTCCGTTTATTGCCAAAGAAATAGGCAAATATTGATTGTCAATATCAAACTTTTTAATCTGCAGCAGGTTGAATCTTGTACAACTCTTCAACTGCAGCTGAATACTTCTTCAAAGCAAAAAGATCCTTAGCCTTCTTAAGAATCACTTTGTGTTCATCAGTTAAATTTTTAGCATTACCTTCAAATTCTTTAATTTCATTTTCTGCTATCACCTGATAAAATTCTTGTACCACTGGTTCCTTTTCATCCATTATAACAGCATTGGTATTCTTTTCAAGTGTCTTAACTTTTGCAACAACTGTGCCAGCATACTTTGCTTTTTGATCTGCTGGTAGTGATCTTAATTTTTCTGAAGCCTCAGCTAATATCTGCTTTGTTTCAATTTTCTTCTCCCCTTTTCCTTTATTTTCAGCTACTATCTTATCCATCTTAGATTCGGTGTCCTGAATAACAGCCAAAAGCTTTTCTTCTGGTGTTAAAACCTTTTCAATTTTTACTCCACTAATAGCACTAGCAAATTGGGCTAAATTGCTACCATAAGAGCTATTAACAATAAAAACAGTACCAAACAACGCACAGAACAAAAACGAATAAGCAAGAGCCAATTTGGGGCGACTAAACGCTACTCCAAACAACTGTACTACACTATCCTTTAAGCTAGTAGTAGGTTCTGCCTCAAAAGTCTGAGAAACAATGTTTTGTTTAGCATAAATTACCCAATCTGCATTGGGTTTTACCTTTTTCATTGATTCAAGCTTTTTTATAATCTCGTATTCGTTCATGATAATATTTTTACTGTCTAAAGATGAAGACGTTGAAAGTACAAAAGTGTTACAGTTTTACCATCGCTTGTTTTTCCCCATATTCTTTCTGTCATTCCCGATTGTTCGCCCCTTGGGCGAACGTAGTCGGGAATCTAAAAAGTTATTGATAAGTCCTCCCATTTCAAGTTCCTCTCCTCAACCAACCTTATCTTCCAATCCCGACCCCATCCTTTTAATTGTTTTTCTCGTTCAAGGGCAGCTCTTATGTCGCTTGTTTCTTCGTAGTAAACCAGTTTGCTTAGATTGTATTTACTACTAAAACCCTCTATTAATTTATTTTTATGCTCATATATACGTCTTTTTATGTCATTAGTAACCCCTATATACAAAACCCCCTGCTTTTTGTTTGTAATAATGTAAACATAGTATGAGTTCATGTTTTTTAAAGAGATTCCCGACTACGCTCGCTTTCAGCGAGCAATCGGGAATGACAAAGGAAAGAAAGACAAAATAATGTAATCTACAAATATCATTTTTAATATTTCTACCTTTTTTATTCTCAAATCCTTTTTTAAACTCTCTCATTCAAATACTATATGACTCTAGGTCTATATCGCTTGCATAAGCAAGCTACAATGTACTAATTACCAATTACTAGTTGCTAGTTACTAATTACTAGTTATACTAGCCAACTAATTTTCCAGTATTTGGCGGAGCTGTTTCATCCCTCTAGAGATGATTACCCTTGTTGCTCCTTGAGACTTACCGATTGATTTTGCAACCTCTGTAATAGGCTCTTGTTCTACATAATACAAATGGACTGCTTGGCGGTATTCATCTTTCATTTTATCCATTGCACAGGTTACTGCTAAATATTCTTCCTTTACTTGAGCATCATTATGTATATTTTGTTTTTTATCCTCCATTGTGTTGGCAATTCCTTCTATGCCAGTATTACCCTTCTCTTTATCATGAGCACGATAGTAATCAATAACAACATTACGAGCCAAAGTAAACAAAAAACCAGAAGGATTTTTAACTTCTTTATCCAAAGATATCTGCTTCCAAAGACGAGTAAACACCTCGGAAGTAAGGTCTTGAGCAACAGATTCTGAGCTTACTTTAAAATAAATAAAACGATAAATACGATCTAGGTATTCATCATACAGCTGGGAAAAAAATTGTTCTTTATATTTTTTCTGTTCAGTCATAGTTATGAAGCTTGGCTTCGGTAATTTTTGGTAATTTATCCCTGCTAAACAACAATAGGAAATCATTATTACGATTAAAACGTAAAAACCACACAATCTAATAAAGTGCTACTTTAATATACGTGATTAATCTCATAAAAGGTTGACTTTCCGCTCCCCTTAGCAACAACAATTCTCTTATCTTTTAATTCTTTTATCTCTCGTCTAACCGATCTTTCGCTCGCATCTTCAAAATGTTTGCTTATCTGACTAGCTTTTAAAAATCCTTTATTTTGCAATATTTCAAGTGTTTTTAATTGAATACTTGATAACTCTTCATAATCAATAACAACATCCGATTTTATATCAATCGCTTCTTTTCTTTTTTCGCCATTTTCTTCGTTTTTTATCTCCGCTTTCTTTGCTTTTATTTCTCTTGCCTTAACTAAATTTGACTCAACCTTAACTGATGCATTGTGGTTTATTTCAGCAGGACGATTAAAGACAGTTTCAGTCCCCTTTTCAATCAAAGAAGCATGTATTGCTTTTACCTCTACTTTTGGCTGGATATCATAATCAACCTCATCGTTTTCAAGCTGAAAAGCTTCAATACTGCTCAAGGCTTTTTTTGCATCATTTTCTAAGCTAAAAGCCTGCTCTTCAAACCAAAAAATTAAATTAGAATACTCTGTCTTCAGAATAGAAAAATTCCTAGCATCTGCCCAATTTTGAAGCTCGGCTAGGTCAAAATAATGAACCAAAGATTTTGAAGAAGCAATAGCTTTTTTGATTGACTTCTCCCTTTGTCCTAGAGTAGGTTTTGAAATTAAAACAACATAAGAAAATAACACATCCAAACTCTCCCTTCTCACCACAAATTTTAAGGGTTCTTTTTCTGGGAAAAGATCCGTAACTTTATAGACTGCGGATGTTAGTTTGGCGATCCTTTCTTCTGTCATCATATTAAGGACAATATAGTAAAAAACACAACAAAAGTCAATGCTAAAAAATTAAAAAATAAAAGCTAAAATAATACATTTTTTTGCAGCCAATTTCACGATCAAAAAACCACCCCAAAACTTACTTTTTTAATCAAAAAAAATAGACAAAATCATCAACCAAAAACTCTATTTTAAAAAAATCTTTTTAAAAGTAAAACTGATTTTGGCCAGAATCACAGAAAAAACCTTAAACATTAAAAACGTTGATTTTGGCCAGAAAGGATTCTGGCCAATACTGGCCAAATTATTCTGGCCAAACCAAATATTTTGGCCAGCAAGAGTTCATTTTCGTTATAAATACGTTATAATTAGTACTCTTTCTGGCCAGATTTTATTACTATTCTGGCCAGAATAGCAAAACTTTGGCCAGAATCTTGGCCAGAATAAACGTTGATTTTGGCCAGAATAACTTTTCTGGCCAAATCCATTTTCCCAAAATAAAAAAGAGTTTTGAAACTCTTTAGTTAACCTCTAAACGCTGTTTTCTTGCCCATCTTTTTTAATCCATTTGGCCCGAAATAACTCCTACAATAATTTCTGATTCGGAAAAAGTCTCCATCCAGCTGAGTTTTGTGAAAATCGTTTAAAACATCTCCATACGATCTTTCTGGGCAAGATGAACAAATAGGACTGATCACATTGTTTGTTGCCTCAAACTCCTTTGGAGTAAAAACACTATAAGCAATATTCCCTACATCCAAATTTGCATCATCACCAAAACAAGGAAGCCGTTGTATAAGACGATAAAACATCCATGTTGCCTGAGAACTAAGAGCATTGTTTGCAAATACAAAAAGGTTCTCATTCGCTCCGTAAAAAGCAAGACCATTCATCCTCAAAAATGACGACCCGTCCCAAGCAACCCAAGAATATCCCATAGATATCCAGACCTGTTTGAAAATTTCCAAACAGGAGAGTAGCTTGTTTTTCTGCCGAAGAAAGAAAAAGCGTCCAGAGAAACTGTCATAAAAACCTTTGGCATTTTTATAAGCACTATTTTGATAAATATTACTATCAAAAAATGCAAAATTGTCAAAAGATATTCTCCGCTGTATCGCACTTTGCCCCAAAAAACCTTTGGCTATTAGCTCTGCGTAGATTTGAGCAGTTTCAATAAAGAATTTTTCTTCCTCATTCGGCGGATGTGCTCTATTATCATTAAGAGCAGGTCCCCCAGCCGAAACAGACATATCAGAATATTCTTCTAATGAAAAGCCTTGCACGTCTTTAATACTACTTACAATTAAATCCACCTCATCATAATCTCCTGCTATAATGGCATTTAAATGAAGAGGGATATTTTCGCGAAATTCCGTTTTCACTTACTCCACCTCTTTACCTCTTTTTCAAGGGGCTAAAACAATTAAAAGCCTATTTGAAAATAATGTCAAGAACTATCACATTTCAACTTTACAAAAATGACTTTGTAGCTTATATTATGAGTGTATTGTTCTTTGGTGAAAGTAATGCAAATTGTACTAATAGCAGACTCTTTAAACCTTGATCGGTTAGATCAAATTAAAAACCCAGATGAACTGATTAAGGACCTAACAGCCGAAAAGGAATATCTACTTAAGCAGAACGGCATAAAATGCAGTCATGCATCAACAGCTTCCCGAAAGAGAGAGCTGGCGACAGAGTGGCAAGATATTCATACCAGATACAAAGAGATAATAAAACGATTAAAGAGCCCTTACCCCGAGACTTAAAAAAACGGAATAATAAATTATTCCGACTTTTTTATATTAGACTATTCTTCTTCCTTTTTTCCTTTAATAAATCCCCCGCCAAGACTAACAAGTTTTGCTCCAGCACTAAGTATAAAGAAAGCAAAAATACTCCAAAGCGAAGCATTTAACATAGTAGAAATAGAACCGCTTGGCAACATACGACTTACTTGATCTTGGATGGAGTTATTAATACTTTCGTTTACTTGATTCTGCAGCTTTTGCTGAACATCGGTAGTATTACCAGAAGTTGAAGCAGGCTCCTTGGTGCTAGAGATCTGTGCTTCTTTGAATATCTCTGGGAATTTATCCTTTCCAGTAAAATAATTATAGCTAACAAAAATATCTCCCAAAATCATAACTAATCCAACTATAATTAATGCCCAACCTAAAATATTTTTCATAATTACAATTTTTTATTTACTAATAATATTCTAAATATATTTTAACAGATTCTGTCTTCACCCTCCATAGGCAAGCAAACGGAAATAACAAAAAATAGCACAAGGTAAATAGATTGCTTCGTCATTCGCTTTGCTCATTTCCTCGCAATGACAAATAAAGACGCCTACAGTAAACAAAAAGGTTCAACCTCAAAAGGTTGAACCTCCCCAAGGTTGAACCTTTTACAAATAGTCTGAATAAGGAAAACAAAAACGGGCGATGCCCGTTTTTTGCTTATTTTATCTTGTTTTTACTAACACTGGAGCAGAAGCCTTTTTCTTTGAAGAAACTGTCCTCAATACTACCTGTCCGCCGGAATCTTCAATAGATATTTTATCCCCCTCTCTTATTTCCCCTCGCACAATTTGCAGTGCCATTGGGTCTAATATAGTCCTTTGTATTACTCTTTTAAGAGGTCTTGCTCCCAAGTTAGGATCAAATCCTTTTTGAGACAATATTTGTTTTGCTTTTTCAGTAACAACAATGGTAATTCCTTTCTTTTCCAGTCTTTTTTCTACCTTCTTTAATTCCAAATCAACAATTTTTTTAATCTCTTCCTGTCCTAAGTAATTAAAAATTATCATCTCATCAATTCTATTCAAAAACTCTGGTTTGAACTTTTCCTTTAATGCTCCAAAAACTTTTTCTTTCATATTCTCCTTTTGCTCTACAACCTCACTCACCTCTCCGCTAGAAACAAATCCAAGTGGAGCCCCTTTGGCAATAATATCGGAACCGACATTTGAAGTCATAATAAGAATAGTATTTTTGAAAGAAACTGCTCTTCCTTTTGAATCAGTCAATCGTCCATCGTCTAATACTTGTAGTAAAATATTAAACACTTCTGGATGAGCTTTTTCTATTTCATCCAAAAGAATAACGCTATATGGCCTTCGCCTTACCTTCTCGGTTAACTGACCACCTTCATCATAACCAACATAGCCTGGAGGGCTTCCAACCATCTTTGAAACGTCAAATTTTTCCATATACTCTGACATATCTACGCGAATAAGAGCGTTCTCATCATTGAACAAAAATTCTGCTAGGGCTTTGGCCGTCTCTGTTTTTCCTACTCCAGTTGGTCCTAAGAATAAAAATGATCCAAGTGGTCTAGACTCCTCAGAAATACCAGCCCTAGAACGACGAATAGCATTGGAGACGGCGGTAATTGCCTCTTCTTGACTGATAACTCTTTTTGTTAAAACCCCCTCCATATTTTCCAATTTTCCTGCTTCAGATTCTAGTAATCTCATTACAGGAACACCTGTCCAGCGAGAAACCACTCTTGCAATCTCTTCTGGTCCAACCTCTTGCTTTAAAATTGGATTCTGTTTTTGAAGTCTTACTAATTTATTTTCCTGTTTTCTTAATTTTGTAAATAAGTCTGGCAAGATTCCATATTTTATTTCGGCTACTTTCTGCAAGTCGCCATCTTTTAACAATCTTTCCAGCTCGTATTTTTGTTTTTCTATCTCTTCCTTAAGGGTTTTTATGTTGGTAATCGTTTCCTTTTCTGTCTTCCAGCGAACCGAAAAAGTATTAGCCTTCTCGCTTAATTCCGCAAGCTCACGAGCAATAACTTTTTCTCTCTTTTCATGAAGTCCTTTTTCTTTTTCTGTAGCAGGAGCCTCTTTTTTCAAAGCTTCCTTTTCAATTTCTAGTTTTTGAATTTCTTTTTTCAAATTTTCTAACTCAATTGGATTTGATTCTATTTCAAGCCGTAATGCTGAAGCAGCCTCGTCCATTAAATCCACTGCCTTATCTGGCAAAAATCTATCAGGAATATATCTAGCCGATAACTCTGCAGCTGCACTTAAGGCAGAATCCTTTATTTTTAATCCATGGTGAAGCTCGTATTTTTCTTTGATTCCACGTAAAACCGAAATAGTATCTTCAACCGTTGGCTCGGTCACATATATAGGCTGAAAACGTCTTTCAAGAGCTGGATCGCTTTCAATATACTTCTGGTACTCTTTTAGTGTTGTCGCTCCCATAGCACGCAATTCTCCCCTTGCCAAAGCTGGTTTCATTAGGTTTGAAGCATCAATTGCCCCTTCTGCACCCCCTGCCCCAATTAACGTATGAAGCTCGTCTATAAAAAGCAAATACTTACCTTCTGCTTTTTTAATTTCTTTTAGCAACATTTTTATCCTATCCTCAAACTCTCCTCTATATCTTGTTCCAGCAATTAACGCTCCGATATCTAAACTAATAACTTCTTTGTCTTTTAGGCTTTCTGGAACTTCGCCTCTTACAATCTTTTGAGCCAACCCTTCCACAATTGCCGTTTTTCCTACTCCTGCCTCACCAATCAATACTGGATTATTCTTTGTTCTTCTAGATAAAATCTGCATCAAACGACGGGTTTCATCTTCTCTTCCAACAATTGGATCCAATTTTCCATGTCTAGCAAGACTAGTAAGGTTACGTGAATAGTTTTCAATAATCTTATATTTTGCTTCTGGATTTGGACTCGTAACCCTCTCGCCTCCTCTAATTTGAGCAAAAACCTTTAATGCTGTTGCATAATCCAATTTTGTAGGAACCGATCCATCAGAAATCTGTGTTTGTCGTAAAAAAGTTGATTTTTCAAGCAAATCTCTAGCATAAACAGGAGCATTAAGCAATGCCAAAAAAAGATGCTCCAAAGAAACAAACTCATCTCCAAGATTTACTGCTTCAGTTCTGGCCTGTTCAATAACTCTGGCCATATCTTGAGTTAAATAAAGCTGCCCCATTGTTTGTGGGTTATTTGCAGTTGGGATTTGATTTAGTGAAGCCCTAGCTCGTTTAGTTAACTGCTCTATATCTACCCCTAAACGATTCAATAAGTTAAGTACAATATTGTCTGTGTCCGAAAGGATGGCGGTTAATAGATGCAAAGCATCTATTTGCTGTTGACCCAATTCACGAGCCAAATTTTGGGAATTATTTACCATCCTTTGGGCCTTATTTGTAAAATTTATTCCATCCATATTTTTAATAATAGACTAGCTTCCGATTAGCACTCGGAACCATAGTCCGCTAATTTATCTCTACGCCCATTATATATTAAATGAGCTAAAAGTCAATTTGTTTATGATTAGTAACTAGTAATTAGTACTTGATAGTTTGCCTTCGGTAAACTCAAAGACATTTTATTAGATTCCCTTCTTCAAGGGAATGACAATAAGGAGGTACGGTGATGACAAATCTTTTGGGAACAATATAATAAAAAGTTTTCTGCAAGAAAACTACAAAGTACTAATTACTAATTACGAGTTACTTGTCCCTAGTCTATCAAGATATTCTTTGAATTTTTGGGCTGCTTCAAGTCTCATATATTTGTTCTTTTCTTCGCTTGTCATTTCAGCAAAAGTGCGATTTTCTCCATCCGGAATAAAAATAGCATCCCATCCAAAACCATTATTCCCTCTTGGCATTTCAGAAATTTTTCCAAAGGTCTCTCCAATAAAAAAGACTGGATCTTTTCCATCAAAACAATAAGCCAGACATACTTTTGCACTAGCTTTTCTACTATTTCCAGCCAAGCTGCATATTTTATCCAATGGCAAATTATCTAAAAAAGAACGAATAAGGGCTCCTGGCAACCCTCCTAATTCTTCAAAAAAAAGACCAGTATCTTCTACAAAAACTGGATGCTCTAATTTCTTATACGCAGACAATACTTTTTCTCGTCCAACATCTTCTACGTTAATGCTTTGAATTTCTGGCAAATCTAATTTTATCCTTTGAAGTGAGACCCCCAGAATATCTTGATATTCTTTGAGTTTATTATCGTTTGAAGTAACAAAATACATTTTATTGATTATTTATATATGGTTTACTTTTAAATCCTAGCTTTTCAGCTATTTTTTGGGCATCTTCCTTATCTCTTTCATTTTCTCTTTCTTCTAATACATTAAAAGACACTCTATGAAAAAAATTATTATAAATAATCTTACTAAGCTGATCTAGCTTTATTTGAAAAGGAGCATTTAAAGCATCTTCATTGGAACCATTTTGCTGGTTTTGCAAATAAATATTGTAGTCATTTCTTAATTTTTTTATAAGCTCCTGTTCTCTTTCCGATAATCCATCACACGAAATATCTCCACGAATATATTTTACCACCATTTGTTGTGTTTCTGGTCTTAAATTCAACAACAAATCAAGCTTATCTGGTGGCAATAGCTGATAACATTCATTGTAGTGCTGAGAAATCAACCCCTCCTCTCTTAATATTTTCTGTACAATAGAATCCTCCATCATTGCTGGTCCCTTTTCTTGTCCATAAATAGCACCATATTCACCTGTTGTTTCTTCTGAAGACATTTAATTAATTTGAGATTTTAGATTATTTTTTGATTCGTTAAACCCAAGAGTTATTTTTTCTTCTGTTCCTTTAGCGTCTAAAAACAAAGACGTATTAAACATAAAAACTAACTGATCGCCATCCAAATACCATTTTGTATAATTTTTTACGTCAGCAGTAAGAACGCTATCAATCTTTGCGCTTAAATTAGATATTTGCGAATTTGTTACATCAGACCTTCCAGCTAGACTATTTAAAATAAGGGGTTTAATAGTTTTGGAAAGATAGGTATAAACTTTATCGTCAGATTCTAATGCTTGAGGTAAAGAAACAACGGCCTTTGTATCTTGATCGTATGTCCAGCAAAGAGAATCTTTACTTTCAAGATCGCTACCATTATATTCTGAAAAAACACTGACAATGGAGATATATTTATCTGATTGGTAAACTTGCGGCTGACTGTTTTCTAAGGTAGAAGATGCCTTAGCTGAATATTTTTTGATGAAAGCCAGTTTCTTTTTAGAAAAATCGTTATCAATAGCTTCTTGGACAGCAGTTGGCAAACCAGAAGGCTTGGTTAACTTTATAGAATAATTTTCCTCCGAAGACACATCAGCAACCGATTCTACTTGAGGCTTAGAATACACCTTTGCTGCTTCGCCATTCCCCGCTGCACTAGTATCTGAACTCGGAAGATTACTAGTCGTAGAAACTTCATATTTTGGTACAGAAAAAAAGGAAAACAAAGTAATTAAAAGTAAGACCATTGCTAATCCAAACCCACCATAAATATAATATTTTTTTTCGTCCAAGTTAATCATATAATTAATTTTATTATATTATCCCATAATATGCAAAATAAAAAAAGATTATCTTTTTTGATAATCCTAAAATATTTTTAATCCCATAGCAGATGTATCTGGCCCCCTGTCCTTAGATCTGAAACTTATACCTGCTGGCGTTCCTCCAACAAAAGGAATTCCTCTGTCATTGAGAAAATAATCTCCTTCGCATACGATTTCAACGTTATTATCAAAAATTTTATGCTCTTTTGAAATAGAAATTAGTCCCAATTCAAGAAAACCTAAAAAGAATTTTCCTGTCTTATCAGCACCCCCCTCTTCTAGTCTGAATGGAAAAATTGAAAAATGATTATTGTTTTGAAAATTTAATACATTTTTTTCCATCGCCAATCTTTTTTCATCTTTTTGAATAATATGTGTTAAAACTTTTTCCGTCCGCAACCTTTTTTTTGAAGCATTAATCATCATCTGAACTGCCCTTGGATATTCTCCGAAAAAATTAAGGTTTGGAAGGCATACCCATTTCCACCCGTTTGGAATATCCTTAGTGGAGATAAACTCAGCAATATTTAAAATGTCTTTATCGCTTGTTTTTCCAAGCGAAGGAAAAAGACTATACCAAAGAACTAGATACTCTACCAGAACGTCTCTTATAATTTTACCTTTTTTGTTCACATTAACCCCTCCTTTTTGAAGAGCATACTATATATAAAACAAAATAATCATCTGTGTCAAGAGGACATTAAACTTTTATTCAAGAATTATTTTCTAAATTAAAAAATACAGCCAATGCTGTATTTTTATTTAATCTATTTATTTTTCTCTAGCCAGCTGTCTAAACGCTTTTTTGTTTGCAAAAACGGTTTCAAGGAAACATCCTCAACTGCCCCTCCTTGTCCATACCCAAATGGGTTATCCAAATCTTTAAGAAAATAAATCATATAAATCAACATAAAGCTAACAAAAGCTACAAAGAAAATTCCCTCGTAAAATGGATCTATTTTAATAAAAATAAAACCCAAGACAAGTAAAAAGGTAATAATCTCTACTATTGCATATCCAGTGCCAATAAATTCTGTGTCTTTTATTGTATGAGCACGATTTACGTTTTTACGAATAAAATTTTGTTCCCCTTTAATTCTAGCAACTGACGGTGGCTGCGTAACATCTTCTAAAGCAATAATATGATCATTTAATCCTTCTAAATCGTTCATAACCTCAGATGTTCTTTTTGTGTTTTCAAACCAAACAAGAATATCAGTACACATTTTTGAACAATAAGCCACCAAGGCTTTTCCTACTTTTTTGTTCTTTGTTTTATAAACAATCTTACCCTCGTCGGCAATACTTTCTATGCTAGAAGATATGTCCGTCGGAATCTTTTCACTGTCTTTATAATCAGACAAAACCCCCGAAACAAGAAAACCGATAAGAAATATATTTGCTGAAATAACTGCCGTAAACAAAGCATTCAAAGAGAATACCTCTAAACCATAATAATGGGCTACAACTTTCGCAATAATTATAAGCAAAATTATTGGAATAATTTTAAAAGCGAGTTTGAATTTCGGATTGATCATACTATTCGTTATTTATTAAGAGCAGCCCTAGTTGCATCACCAACATTTCCTGTTTGCCTAATGCCATGAGCTTTTTGATATTCTATAACAGCTGCATAAGTTAACCCGCCATACTTTCCTGTTAATGGTCCGCTAAAATATCCTTCTTCGGTCAATTTTTTCTGCAATTCCAAAACCTCATCACTGGTTATTCCGATATATAAAAGACTTGTAAACTTATACTTTGAACTAGTAGTGCTAGAATTAGGAGAAGTTCCTGAAGTTACGCCAATAGACAAGGTTGCACATTGTCCTGCAGACTGACAAATAGAAATATTTGCGCTACCAGTACCAAGCCCAGCGACTATTGCTTTGTTTCCAACAATCGCAATTGAGGCAATGTTTGGATTAGAATTACTTGATACATAGTAATTGCTTCCCCCCGAAATAGAAACAATAGTACCCGTTCCACTTTTTAGCGAAACACTGTTTGGACTTAAAACAATGGAATTAGTAGTTGTAGATGTTGTTCCAACAGAAACAGAGATCGGAGCGCAAGAATTATTTGAAGAACAGACCACAACAACAGCTGTTCCATTTGTAATTCCCGAAACAGTTAAATTACTTCCGGATACGGTAGTGCTAGCAGTAGAAGAGCTAGAATTATAAGTAACATAATAGTAATTATTTGCTCCGCCAGAAAAAGTGATTGTTGAACTTTGCCCCGTATTAAGAGAAACATTGTTCTGGCTGGCAGTTAAAAATGAAGTTGCCGAAGTTGAAGTAGTCGTTCCCGTAGTACTAACGGTAATATAAAGAGTTGCACATTGGCCCGTTGATTGACAAATATATGCGTTGGCGCTTCCAGTAGTTAGTCCGATTACTGTAGCGGTACTCCCACTAATTGATACAGAAGCAACACTTGAATTAGAATTGCTTGATACATAATAATTTCCAGATCCAGTAATGTAAACGCTTGAGCTTTGTCCTGTTGTGAGCGAAACACTAGATTGGCTTAAAACAAGCGAAGTGCTAGTTGTCCCAGTTCCATTTACAATAACTGATAGATTAATACATCCTCCTTCGGCCGAACAAACAGCCAAAGAACCAGTTCCCGAAGTAATTCCAGTAATAGTTACTATATTTCCACTAATACTAGCTTGATAAATGCTACTTGAATAAGAAGCTAATGAATAAGGAGCCGTTCCTCCAGAAACAGTAACGCTTAATGCCTGTCCTGCTAAAAGAGTAATACTGCTTTGACTTAATGCAATGTTCCCTCCGCTAGAAACATAATTAACTATAACAGACAGCGAACTACAATTACCAACCGAACTACAAATAGTAACCACTGAGGTTCCACTAGAAATTCCATACAAAGAAAGAGTGCTGCCGCTTACCGTTGCTTGAACATAGCTAGGATTTGAATTTGCAGAAAGATAATAAGTACTACTAGCTCCGCCAGAAATAGTAACAGAAGTGGTTTGTCCGATAGCAACATTTGGAGACGATGGATTAAATGTAAGAGTAGTATAACTGGCCGCTCCTATCGTAACATTAACAATCCCGCAATAGCTCTGTCCTCCCGAACAAACAGTAATAGAAGAAGATCCGCTGCTCGCAAGAGTACTTAAATTAAGTATTGTTCCATTAATACTAGCCTGAATCACTCCAGCATTTGAATTATTTAATACGGTATATGCCCCAGTTCCTCCCGAAATAGATACAGGAACAGTTTGTCCTGCGGCGATAGTAACGTTTGTCTGGCTAAAGGTAAGAGCACTATACCCCGCACTCTGAACTGTCACATAAATGCTTCCGCAATTTGTAGTACTTCCTTGAGAACAAACGGTTACAACTGTTGATCCATAACTATTTGCAGTAATAGAAACTGCACTTCCGCTAATATTAACATTAGCGATTGGAGAATTTGAATTATTTGATAAATAAAGAGAGTTGCTTCCTGCTGTCACTGTCGTTGATTGTCCAACCGCCAAAACAACACCCGTTTGACTTAAAGTAAGGGTTGTTGAAGTTGAAGTATATGGCCATGCAACACTAGATGACTGCTGGCTATTTACAAGAACGTAAACAGCTGAGGAAGAAGCAACACCATAAGTGCCCGTACTTACCGTAGTTGAAAAATAACCTGTAGAATCAGTTGTTCCTAAGCTACTTAGCTGTAAACCAGAACCAGTTTTTGTATAAGAAAGCAAAACCGTAGAATTTGCGTCTCCGTTTACTGTAATTCTAACTGAGTCCCCGCTTCCAGTGCTTGAAACTGATAAAGTAGGAGTTGCGGCAAAGGCAATAGAATTAAACGACAGCAAAACCATTGCAGCAAAAAAAGAAATAGCAAATGTAAAAATATTCTTTATCTTCATATTAATTTTAAATTATGTTAATTATTGATTTCCAATTATTCTTTTCTACTTCAAGGAAATATTATATACAACACCATGCCCTAATTATTTCGGCAATATTAGTTGCAAAATTCCTCATTTTCGTAAAATAATTTTTATACTATTTATATAATATCACAAACAAAAAAATATACTAATCATTATAAATTTTTCCAATAATAAATCTTAAATTTTGTCACAACTAATAAGCAAAAACCACTCGCGAGTGGCTTTTCTTAAATAATTAATTTATTGAGCGGTCCAGCCTCCATCAACATATAATACGGATCCTGTGACAAATTTGGCTTCTTCTGAGGCCAAATAAACCGCCGCATAGGCAATATCATCTGGTTCTCCCATATGCCCCAATGGAGTAGCAGCAATTATTGCCGCATTAGCCATCTCATTGTCTTTGATATTTTTTGTCATTCCCGTTTCAATAAATCCTGGTGCGATAGAATTAACCCTAATTCCATAAGAAGCTAATTCCAATGAAGCAGTACGAGTTAACTGATTGACTGCACCTTTAGCAGCACAATAAGCCCCTGCTCCTTTAAACCCAACCTGCCCCAAGATAGAAGCCATATTAATAATTGATCCGTTAATTTTCTTTTCTTTCATATAAGCGGAAGCACTGCGAATACCATAAAAAACTCCATTCAAATTAACAGCAATAACTTTATTCCAAACATCATCAGGCATATCAGATATTTCTCCGAGCAAACCGATTCCTGCGTTATTCACGATAATATCCAATTTTCCGAACTTTGTAACAGCTAAATCTACTAATTTTCTAACATCGCCATCTTTTGAAGTATCTGCCCTTTCAAAAACTGCGTTTTCTCCTAGTTGTCCGCCATAAGGATTAATATCAGAAAAAATAACCTTAGCTCCTTCTTTAACAAACATTTCAGCAATAGCCTTGCCAATGCCAGAAGAAGCACCTGTAACAATAGCAACTTTATTTTGTAATCTTGCCATATTTTTATTATTTATTTTATTAATAAAGAACCCTTTTTCTTATTTTATACGTATTTTACACTATACCATAATAAAAAAGTATTTATGAAAAAAATTAACATTAATCAAAGCATTGCCACGCTAGCATTGGTAGCCGCTATAACTAGCATGGTAGCTGCTTTTGTCCCAAGCTCTGCTCCTGCCCTATCTATAGTGTCAACAATATCTGGAGCAGCTTCAACCATCATTTCAGTATATCAACCCAATCAGCCAAAAATGGAAAATATTAAAATTAAAACAGAAGCTAAATTACAAAAAGAAAACGAAAATACAGAATTTGTTTCTAATGTATAGTTCTATTTTTTAAGACTATCTCCTTTTTGACATTTGCCATTATAAAAATCCTCATCGGGACATACTGACCCATCACTAAACGTACATTTCGCATTTTCTTCTGCCAAAGTACTTCCGCCAGACCAAGCACAAAAGCTTTGAGCGATAGTATCATAGCCAGTAGTCTTTCTTCCTCCGACTGGACATTCGCCCCTCATCATTGCCCATTCTTCACAGGCACGATTATCTTCAAAATAACACAATCCATATTCACTGCCATCTGGCTTCTTTTCAATTTTTAAAGTTCCCCCTTTGTCCTTGCAATTAGTGCTAGCTGGATTAGCTATTCCAGAATTATCTGCCGGAGGAGTAGTGCTATTTTGTTGCGGGTTAGTGTTTTCATTCTGAGACTGAGGGGTAATATTCTCTTTTGTCTTGTTATTTTCTTTGCTCCAATACAACAACCCTCCTGCAATAATAATTAAGGCAATAATTATGCTAAGCAAAATTTCTTTTTTCATAATTTCAAATATTTTATACTGATTATTCACTATTAATTTATCATACCATTGGAACTAAAATAACAACACCCTATTTTTTTATAACATAAAACCCGCCAATGGCGGATTTTAAAATACTAAATTTCTATTTACCTTACGGGACATCCCGTCTTGAAATATCAATAACTCCCAATAATGTAACACACATTGCGCCAATTATACTGAAAAGCAAAACATATCCAATAGTAACGCCATCCCCTGCAGCTCCCTCTGAAAGCTTGAGAATCTTAACGATATCAAAAGGAAATATCCAAGGAAAAAACTTTTGGAACTGGCTGCTTCCTACTGCCATTACATTTCCAACAACAGCAAAAACAGCAATTACTACTGAAATAACAAAGCTTCTGAATCTCACGCTAAGCCAAGTATGAATGGCAATAATTAGAAATGAAGCCAAAAAAGAAAGAGCGATCACTGTAGAGAATCCAGATAAATCAAGACTGCTTTGAGCAAAACCTAAGTCCGGACGAACAACACCCAAAACACTTCCCGCGACTATTGTTCCTAAAAACAAAACCACGTTACTAAACAATATCAAAGAAATAGCTGTCATCATTTTTGCTAAATAAGCATTAGCTTTTGAAACCGGCTGAGAAAGAACTAGCTTCCAATTATTATTAGCAAACTCCAGTTCCGATAACAATCCAAGCTCAATTGAAATGTACAATGGAGACATCAATGCCGTCCAAAAAAGACAAATCTGATTAATAAATGACTCCCACATTTTTGGATCAACAGACCGAGTTTCATAGTTAGTAACCATTAGCACCATAAAAATTACTACCAACAATGGAGCTGAAACCGCCAGAAGAAGCGCTAAAGTCTTTTTAATCTTTTTTAACTCTGAAATATATAATCGTAATAATTCCATATTATTTTTTATTAGTTAGATTAACAAAAATATCTTCAAGATTAGATACGCTTGGAGCTAGTAAAAAAACTTTAACCCCTGCCATCACCAAGATATTATTTACCTCGCAGCTTTTACTTATTTTTTCTACCTTAACCAGCAATACCCCATCATTATCAACCTCACTTGAGTACCCATTTTTAGATAAGACTTTTCTCGCATGGATAATATCATCCACCTTTAAAGAAATATTTACCTCTTGCTTATCTTTAAGCTCCCTTAAAGTTCCTTGAAATAAGAATTTTCCATTATTAATTATTCCAATATGATCAGCCATTAATTCAACTTCACTTAGCATATGGCTTGATAAAAATACCGTAATTCCTTTTTCCGGCAAGCTTTTAATCAAGTTTCTCATTTCAATAATTCCTTTAGGGTCTAATCCATTTGTGGGCTCATCAAGAATTAACAACTTTGGATGATTCAAAAGAGCAAAAGCAAGAGCAAGTCTTTGTTTCATTCCAAGGCTAAATTTCCCAGCTTTTTTCTTTTTAGTATTTTCAAGTCCAACAATTTTTAAAACCTCCATAATCCTATCCTTTTTTACTCCCAAAACAGCTCCAATTACTGCCAGATTTTCTTCAGCTGTTAAGTTTGGATACAATGAAGGATTTTCTACTAAAGCACCTATATCTTTTAAAATTTCTTTTCTATGTGTCGCTATATTCTTGCCAAAAACATACACTTCCCCTTTGGTGGGTTTTGCTAATCCCAAAATCATACGAATTGTAGTAGTTTTTCCAGCACCATTTGGTCCTAAAAATCCATATATGCTTCCAGTAGGAACATTCAAATCAAGCTGATCAACCGCATTTACAGATTTGAATTTTTTCTCAAGATTGACTGTTTTAATTATGTAATTATTCATAATAAATTAAATTAATTTTTCTCAACTTTATATAAAATATCACATATTACCTTTTGATGCAAGGTAGCTGGCTAAACCTATAGTTGGTATTCACACTTACTACTTCCCAATAACAAAACCCACTTTTTTAGTGGGTTTTTGTTATTGGCGGAGGAGACAGGATTCGAACCTGCAAGCCCTTTCGGGCGCATGCTTTCCAAGCATGTTCCTTACCATTCGGAGCACCCCTCCATTTAAAAGGACTAGCGATGAAGCTAGCCTGAAAAATGTTATTTACCGTATAATTCCTTTTCTACTTGCTCAATACTCATATTCCTTAAGGCAGCAATCCTCTCTTCTACTGGCGGATGGGTCATAAATAATTTACTAAACCAACTCGTTGCCCTATCTCCCCTAAGCGGCGATTCTATATATAAGTGAGCAGTAGCTGTATTAACACGTTGCATTTCGTTTGGATCAACTGCGATTTTATGCAATGCACTTGCTAGACCTTCTGGATATCTAGTAATAAGAGCGCCAGAAGCATCAGCTAAAAATTCTCTTTTTCTAGAAATAGATAATTGGATAATTGTAGCAGCAATAGGAGCAAGAATAATGGCAACGATACCCAAAATTAAAATTATCGGATTTTTTCCTCTTTCATCGCTGTCTCCTCCTCCCCAAAGAACAGTCCTCAAGAAAAAATCTGATGCTATTGAAATCAATCCTGCCATAACAACTACAACCGTCTGCAAAAGAATATCTTTGTTTCTAATGTGGGCCAACTCGTGAGCCAACACTCCTTCCAATTCTGACCTTTCCAAACTTATCAACAACCCCTTTGTAACAGCGACTACCGCATGATTTTCATCTCTTCCTGTTGCAAAAGCATTCGGTTGCTCTTCGTCTATTACATATATTCTTGGAGTTGGTAATCCTACTGTTATGCACAAATTTTCCACCAAACGATAAAGCTCTGGCTCATCCTTCATTGAAATTTCTTTTGCATTAGACATTGCCAAAACTAAGCTATCTGAAAACCAATAAGATCCTATACTAGATAGAACACTTACAATAACCGCTATATAAAGAATTGCAGTGCTATTGAAATAATAAGAAAGAATCCATCCAACCAAAATAACCAATAAGAAAAACCCAGTCATTAAAAACCAAGTTTTCCAAACATTGCTTTGTTTTTGAGAATAAAGAGTAGCCATACTTTTAAAATCCAAATATCAAAATCCTAAGATAGTCAAAGGATATTTATAATATCAAAGCTCAAATTTTATTAATTTTTAACAAAATTTCTTAAGAAACGTATCTTCGTCCCTTGATAAGCATACCTTTTCTTCTCTGATCTCTTTCAGACAGTTTTTTGCTCATTTTCTTTCGCAAATCGTTCCTCTGTCTCATTATTACCTTTTTTATATTTTTCATTTTTCTTAATCTTTAAATTAATCAATTACAATTTTATACTTTAACAGATTTTGACAAAAAGTCAAAAAAACAACTATAAATCTCTATAAGAGTCAATATGCCGGATAAAACAAAATAATCTCTTTTATCAACAAAAAACTCGCCATAATGGCGAGCTTAAAATTAAAACTTTACTTGTGGAACAGCTTTCTCCCCTTCTTCAATTTCAAAAAATTTCTCTTTTACAAATCCAAACATTGAAGCAATTATATTTGATGGAAAAACATCAACCTTATTGTTAAGCTCCAAAACATTTCCATTGTAAAATCTTCTAGCAGCTTGGATTTTATTTTCAGTATCGCTTAATTCTGATTGCAATTGCGAAAAATTTTGAGAAGCTTTTAGCTCTGGATAGCTTTCAGCTACAGCAAACAATGTTTTCAATGTTCCTGATAATACATTTTCAGCCTGAGCCTTTGCTTCGGGTCCCGAAGCTGCCATAGCCATATTTCTAGCCTCGGTAACTTTTTCAAAAGTACCGCTTTCGTGTGCTGCATACCCTTTTACTGTTTCAATTAAGTTAGGAATAAGATCGTATCTTCGTTTTAATTGAACGTCTATATCCGACCAAGCTTCTTTTACTCTATTTCTCAAAACGACTAAACCATTATAAATAGATATCAAAGCAATAACAATAATTGCTAAAACAACTATTAAAATTATAAATAACAACTCCATATTTTTTATTTATTATCTTATTAATAATAAAACTATTTTTTTGCTTTTTTAGTTTTACTTCCTGTTGAAGTTTTAACGTTCTTTTTAGTCAAAACTTTTTTCTTTTCAGTTTTAGTTGAAGATTTTTTTGCTTTTTTACTATTTTTTTTCTTGAAAGAAGCTACAAAATCATCAATTTCATTTTCAGCCAAATGTTCTTTTTTCTCTTCCACTACCTTCTTACTTTCCATCTTTTCTTGTTGTTTGTCAACATTAAAATGCCAATCCTTAAATCTCTTAAAAGGAAATTTTCCCATCCATTTTTGTAAAAATTCTACATTCTCAAAATAAGCCTCTTTTGCTGCCTCAATTGTTTTATCTACTTTTTCTAATTCTCTTTTAATAGATTCTAATTTTGAAGAAGGAATAATCTTAGGATACTTCTTTATCATTTTTAGAGCAGATTTTAAAACATCATCCATCTCCTTTGTGATTATTTCGCTTATCTCCGACAAAGAAGCCTTATTTACCTTCTCTGCAATATCATTAAATGTTTTTTGTAGAGGATTCTTTTTTACATGCTTGGTAATTTCCCTTATGAGCTCTGCAATTAAATCAAGCCTTCTGCGAAGCTGCAAATCAAATTCATCAAAAGCTTGCTTAGTTTGATTGCATACTTTGTAAGCAGTATACCAAGCATTAAAAATAATGAGTAAAAATGTTAGAAGAATAAAAAAGATAATAGATTCTTGCATGTTTTTAATTAAATATTTATTTAACTTAAAATATTAAATTAATTATAGCACAGAAATCTGCGACTTCAAATTGAATAATAATAAATAAAAAGCGGGCGAACCCGCTCTATTAAACTCTCACCGTTTTTTCTTTTTCTATTATTTTTGCTCTGCAAAAATTCCTTTTAAAAGATTGCGAAGCAATCTACCGCTTTCCACTCCCTCTCCTCTTAGCACGTTAAAATTTCATGCTAAGTAATTCGTCTTAATATTTCTTTTTCTCCGCCTCTTGCTTTGACTGAAAGCAAGCAGTTAAATTCTTAGCAAAGAATTTATGTCGGAGAAAAAGAAGATATTAAGAAAGAATTACGATTCCATTTTAAATTTTACACGTTCTTTTTTAATATCCCATTGGTGGCATTCCTCCGTGCTCTCCCCCACAACTACAATCTTTCTTCTCTGGTTTTTCTACTACCAAGCATTCTGTTGTTAAGAGCATTGCCGCAGCAGAAACAGCATTTTGAATACAAGATCTAGTAACTTTTGCTGGGTCAAATATTCCTGCCTCTATAAAATCTTCGTATTTATCTTCAGCAGCATTATATCCATGATTCTCTGGTAATTTTTTTACTTCACTAGCAACAACAGCTCCATCTTTTCCGGCATTGTCTGCAATCTTGCGAATCGGATCTTCTAGTGCTCTTCTCAAAATTTCAAATCCTACTTTTTCCTCTCCCTTGATTTTAAAATCATCTAAAACTTTTTGACAAGAAAGCAAAGCGACGCCTCCTCCCGCTACAACACCCTCTTCAATAGCGGCACGAGTTGCAGATAAAGCATCTTCAACTTTATGTTTTCTAGCCTTTTGCTCTATCTCTGTAGCAGCACCGATCTTTAACACAGCAACCCCTCCTGCTAATTTTGCTAGTCTTTCTTGCAGCTTTTCTTTATCAAAATCAGATTCTGTATTTGTAATCTGAGCTCTAATCTGAGAAACCCTAGCATCTATTTCTTTTTTATTTCCTTTTCCTTCTACAATAGTGGTATTATCTTTTGTTGCAACTATTTTTCTTGCTCTTCCAAGCATTTCCAAGCTAACGTCCTCTAATTTTAACCCTATTTCTTCGGAAACAACTTGTCCTCCAGTTACAGTGGCAATATCTTGAAGCATTTCTTTTTTTCTCTCTCCATAGCCTGGGGCTTTAATTGCCAAAACATTAAACGTTCCTTTTAGTTTGTTAACAATTAACGTTGTCAATGCTTCCCCTTCCAAATCTTCAGCAATAATCAAAATATTTCTCTGTCCTGCTTGAATAACCTTTTCTAAAATTGGAACAATTTCCTGAACGGTAGATATTTTTTTATCAGTAATCAAAATATATGGATCGTCTAACACAGCTTCCATTCTTTCAATATCACTAACCATATAAGGAGAAATATATCCTTGATTAAATTGCAATCCTTTCACAATTTCTTTTTCTATTCCTAACGTCTTTGATTCTTCTATGGTAATAACCCCATCCTTTCCAACCTCTATAATAGTTTTTGCAATCAAAGAGCCAAGTTCCTTATCTTCAGCAGAAATAGTTGCTACGCGAGCATAATCTTGCTCGGTAGAAATAGGCTTAGCCATTTTTTTTATTGACTCAACTACAATTTCACACCCTTTTTCCATTCCTCTTTTTATTGCAAGCGGATTTGCTCCTGCAGTTACATTTTTTAATCCTTCACGGATCAAAGATTGAGCAAGTAATGTTGCCGTTGTAGTACCGTCTCCTGCAACATCATTAGCCTTTTCTGCTACCTGCTTAATAATACTTGCTCCAATATTTTCTGCTTTATCTTCTAAATCTATTTCCTTAGCAATAGAAACTCCATCGTTGGTAATCGTTGGAGAGCCATAGTTTTCACCCAAAACAACATTTCTTCCTTTTGGCCCCAATGTTACAGTTACTGCATTTGCAAGTTTGTCTACTCCAGATTTTAGTTTTGATCTTGCATCTTCTCCGTAATAAATATCTTTAGACATATTTTTATTTTATTTAGCCCTGATAATTAATCAATAACAGCCAATACATCTTCTTGGCGTAAAATCAAATATTCTTTATCTCCAATTTTTATTTCGTGATGTCCAAATTTTCCAAAAATAATCTTATCCCCTTTTTTTACTTCCATTGGAATTAATTTTCCAGAAGAAGTCATTTTTCCTGGACCAACTTCAATTACTAGTCCATGATTTGATTTTTCTCTTTCAGAATTTTGCGGCAAAAGGATTCCTCCTTTTGTTTTTTCTTCTTCTTTTATTGCTTCTACGATAATATTGTCTGATAATGGTTTTAGCTTCATATTTAATTCTTTATTTTTATTATCTTAAAATCGTTTATTTTGGCAGTTTGAAAGCAAGACTGCTAATATCTAATATTTTATTCTTTTCCAAATAAAAGTCAAGTAACAAAAAAAGCGATTTCCTCGCCTCTCATAAAGCCTTTTATTTATAAGTTTTTTCATTTCTTATCTTAATACTATCAATTATTACAATCTTATTTTCATAATGAAATATTATTCTAAAATTTCCCTTTTTTAATCTATAAAAATCACTATCTTTTACTTTTATAATATCCAAACCCTTTTCATCTCCTGAAACTAATTTAATAACAACTTCTTTTAAAATCTTTCTATCTTTTTCCGCTATTTTTTCAAAAAGCTTCTTTATCTTATCCATGATTAATCTAATTCATTAAGAATATTAACTAAATCACTTGCTTTTATTCCTTTGCCCTTATTGTCTCTGATTGCATCAAAAACAGTATATTCCTCTTTTTTTTCAGTTTTATCAAAATTAATTGGTCTAATTTCTAACACATCATTACTTTTTTTCACAACAGAAAAAAAATTGGTTGAAAAACCTTTCCTCCAATTTGCTGGTAAAGTAATTTGTCCTTTTGATGTTGCTTTTAATATTTTTTCCATAATAATATCTTACTTTCTTACATTCCTACTTTACTACAAATATTATAATAAATCAAGTAATATATTTACTGCTTATTATAAACACTGCTAGCCTTCGGTAATGTAAAGAAAAATGTTGTCCCCTCTCCTGTATCAGACTGAAACCATATTTTCCCTTTGTGAGATTCTATGATATTTTTTACAGTGTATAATCCCAACCCAGAACCTTCTGTCTCCAGCCTTATCACATTCTCTCCACGAAAAAACTTTGTAAAGATTCTATCTTGCTGATCTTTTGGAATACCAACCCCTGTGTCCTTTACTTTTACCAACACATCATCCCTTAAGTCTTCTGCCGAAACAGTAATTTTCCCGCCAGATGGAGTATATTTTATAGAATTCTCAATTAAGTTTTGAACCACAATTCCCATCTTTTCCTTATCAATAAAAACTGCTGGTAATAACTGTTTAGGCAGATCTAATACTAGTTTTAGTTTTTTCTCTTTTAAAGATGTTTCTTCATTTGACGAAACTTCTTTTAAAATATCTTCTATTTGAAGAGCTTCTGGTTTGTAAATAAACCTTCCCTCATCTATTCTTGATACATTCAACAAATCATTAACCAAATTAATCATTCTTTCATTGCTTTCATAGCTTTTATTTAAAAAGTCCTTTTGTTCATCTGATAATTCCCCCACATCTCCATCCAGTATCATTCTAAGTGTCCATTTTATTGCTGACAAAGGAGTTCTTAATTGGTGAGCAGCTACTGATACAAACTCTGTCTTCATCTGATCCACCAACTTGTCTTTAGAAATGTCGTGCAAGACAACTAAATGCCCGCCCCCACCAGTAGTTCCAGCAATAGAAAAAACACTGACCTGAAAAAATATTTTATCTCCAAAACAAACCTCTTCCCTAGAAACCTCTCTTATTTTCCCACTTTTATCACTAACGATATTGAAAAAGTATTTTAATTCAACTTTATCAGACTTTATTTCAAAAATATTTTTTTGCAATAATTCCTCTTTTGTTCTTTTTAAAAAATCTAAAGCAAAAGAATTTATTAGTTCAATTTTATCAGTTTTATCTAAAACCAAAAGGCCATCGTCCAAATTTTCAATAATAAGCATTGTCTTATTCTTTTCTTGAACAGCGGCATTCCTTGCCTCCTCCACATCTTCAAAAATATTTAAAAAAGCCGATCGTATACGACGAAGATCGTTAGCATTAGAAATATTACAAGAATCAATAGAAATAAGCCCTTCTGAAGAGTTTTTATTTCTTTCATCTTCTAACACCTTAACTACTTTTTTAACTCTTGGCATTTTAAAATTTATCTAAATGTTATTTTCTTTATTTTAAACTATTTTTCTTTAAAACTCCATAAACATTAAAACAGTCTCAGTGTTTCTCCTTTCTTTTCTTCTTCTTCGTATTTAGAAAGAAAATCATTCATATTATGTTCGTGAGGAATTTTTGTTATTAGACTTCTAAAACCAAAAGACAATAAAGATTCTACTACTTTTTCTTTGTCATAATTTTTCCACTCACACGCTTCTATTTCTTCAATTTTTAAAGGTGCGTTAACGACAATTTCTGCTAATTTTAGACTTAAAAAAGCATTCTCTCTTCCAGTTTTTAATTTTTCTTTTACGCTCTCTTTTATTTCCAAACTATTATTGTCCACTGCCTTAAACACATCTTCCACCGAACCAAACCTAGAAATCAAATCAATTGCCGTTTTTTCTCCAATTCCTAAAACTCCTGGAATATTATCCGAAGCATCTCCACGCAATGCCTTATAGTCAATCACCTGCCTCGGAGTTAATCCCCCAAATTTTTCTACTACATCATTTTCACTACAAAGAGAAGCATCTTTAACTCCTTTTCTAAGAAAATATATAGAAGTATTATCGTTTACCAATTGAAAAACATCATTATCTCCCGAAACTATTATATTTTTAATTTCAGAATTTTTAGTTACCGATAATCGTGATAATGTTCCAATTAAATCATCACCTTCATATCCAGCCATTTCAAAAACAGGCACATTAAAGGCCGATAAAACCTCTTTAACTAATGGGATTTGATCGTAAAGCTCTTGTGGTGCCTTTACCCTTTTTGCTTTATATTCTTCAAATACTTGTTTACGAAAAGTCGGTTCTGGTCTATCAAAACAGGCAACTAAATATTTTGGTTCAAAGTCTTTTATTATTTTAAATAAAACCAATAAAAAGCCATAAACAGCATTTACAATTTGACCATCTTTTCTAGTTAGTGGAGGAAGAGCATGAAAAGCTCTATGAATTATAGAATTACCATCAATAATTACAAAATAATCTTTCTGTTCAGACATAATTTTTTATTTTTATTTTTCTTTCGTTTTCTGCTACCATTTCAAAAAAAATATCCATTCTTTTTTTAGGTAATATTTTTTTTATTTTACTTCCCCATTCTATGCAAATTATATTTTCTTTATTTTGAAGTATTTTATCAAAATCTAAACAATCCATCTCTTTTTCATTTTCTATTCTATAACAATCCAAATGATAAAAATTTTTTATTACTTTACCTTTTAATTCAAACCTATTCATTATTATAAAAGTTGGACTCTGAATTGTTTTTTTAATTCCAAGCCCCTTAGCGAACCCCTTCAAAAAAGTTGTCTTCCCTGCCCCCAATTCCCCCTCTAAGGTAACAACGATAGTATTCTTGAGAATATCTGCACACAAAAACTCCTGAGCCACCTTAATACCCAATTCTTCTGTTTCTTTAGAGTTAAAAGTTTTAATAACCTGCATTATGGCAGAGTTATAATTTTATTGGCATTACCACGTAAAGATAACTATCGTCTCCAATAGGACGAATAACGGCTGGACCTTCGCTGCCCTGAAATTCAAAAGATATTTCTGGACTTTTGATATTTTGTAATCCATCCAAAACAAATTTCCAATTAAAAGAAACTTTTAAATCACCGCCCTCTATTTTGGCATCAAGAGATTGATTACTTTCTCCAGAATCAGCATCTTGACTAGTTATCTCAATCTCGCTGCCACCCTTTTTAATACCAAGAGAGATTTCGTTTATTTTTCCTCCAAAAATACCAGCAGTTTTAACTTCTTTTATAAATTCATCTCTATCAACAACAATCCTTGTTTTAGAGCTTTTCGGAATAATTTCTTGATAATTTGGATATTGTCCTTCAATTTGACGAGAAACAAGATTTACTTCTGGATGATTATTATTAATATAGGTTGTCTCAAATAGAATTTGAGATTCTGACATATAAATCTTAATAGATCTTCCGTCTTCTGGAATTATGTTTATTAATTCCTTAACAGCCTTTTGAGGAATAATAAATTCTAAATCTTTATCAAATTTGTTTTGGTAATTAGAATTTGCAGCAAATTTTAAAACTTTTTCAGCTAGCCTAAAACTATCTGTTGCAACAAAACGAACTGAGTCCTTTCCAAAATACATAAAAATTCCAGAAATTTCTGGACGAATATTGGAAATACTAGAAACATCAACAACGCTAGTCAAAGCTTCTTTCATTTTTCTTCCATCTATTTCAATAAAAACATCTTTAAAAAATGAAGGTATTATTGGAAAATCATCACTAGAAAATCCTTTAACATTTGTTTTGAATTTTTTAGAAGATTCAACCACTAAAGACAAACCTTTTTCTTTTATATTAACAGTCTCCTCCGAAACAGATAAAGATCCAATAACCTGATTTAATAGCCTAGCAGGAACAGCAATTTTTCCTTCCTTTTCAGTTTTACACACTCCCCACCATTGTATCCCCAATTCCAAATCAGTAGCAGATATTTTTAAATATTCTGTATCATTCTCAATAAGAACATTATCAAGAATTGGCAATGTCATATTTTTCCCTGTAATTCGTTCTGCAATTCCTAATCCTTTTTTGAATTCTTTGGTTGGAATAGTAAAATTCATATCTTTTCTTATTTATTTTAATAATTAATTTAAATTTTTTTATTTACTATTACTATATTATTAGTAAATAATTATTTGTGGATAACTCGTTAATATAGGTGGAAAACCTTGAAAATATAATGCTTTTTAAATTTTCTTCCTGTGGATGTTTTTGTGGAAACAAGGCTTAAAAAGTAATCATAAATCGGTGTGGTTCAATAAAATTTGGGGAGAAAAATAAATATTGATTTTTGTACCCTTTTTATCCTTTGTTTATTAATCGCATCTCCCCTATTCTTTAAACAGCTTATCCACACCTATTTTTAATTCTATTCGCTGTATATTCTTTGAAGAATAAGGTCTATTTCTTGTCGTGTTTGTTCGTCTTCTTGGTATGATTTTTCAATTAATTGGCAAGCATGAATAACGGTTGTGTGATCTTTTCCGCCAAACTTTCTTCCTATTTCCGAATAAGACATTTTTAATTCCTTCTTTATTAAATACATTGCAATTTGACGAGGCTTGCTAAACTCTTTTTTTCTAGAAGTAGTAAACATATTTCCACCCTGAATATCATAAAAACTAGTAATAGTATCTATAATTTTCTTATGGCTCGTTACTTTCATTACTGGAGAAATAATGCTTTTTAAAAGCTTTTTGGCATCTTCTAGAGTTAAGTCTTTATTAGCTTTTTTGTAAATTACTAATCTATTTAAAGCGCTTTCAAGTTCTCTAATGTTTTTCTGAATATTATTTGCCACAAAATCCAAAACATCTTCTGGAATAACAACCCCCTTCTCTTCACTTTTTTGTTTTAGTATTGCTAAACGAGTTTCATAGTCGGGCATATTAATATCTGCAATCATACCTCCTTCAAAACGGGATTTTAGTCTTTCGGTAATAGCAGGAATATTGTTTGGGTGTCTATCTGATGAAAGAATTATTTGCTTATTTTTTTGATACAGTGAATTAAAGGTATGGAAAAATTCTTCCTGAGTTTTATCTTTTCCAGCAATAAACTGTATATCATCTACAATAAGTAGATCTATTTCTCTAAGTCTTCTTTTTAATTCTTCTATGTTTTGATTTCTGATCGCATTGACGATAGTAGAAATTAATTTTTCAGCCGGAATATATTTTATTTTTTTGTCGGGAAATTTTTCTTTTATTTTATTCCCAGTTGCTTGAATAAGGTGAGTTTTTCCTAATCCCACTCCCCCATAAATAAACAAAGGGTTATAATTCTTTCCTGGTTCTTCTATTATTGCCATTGATGCAGCATAAGCCATTTCGTTGAATGGTCCAGTAATAAAATTATCAAAAGTGTATTTTGGATTCAGGTTTGTATCTTTATCCACATCTAGTTCGGAAAAGCCTAATTGCTCTGCTAGTGTGTCTGTTTTTTTCTCCTCTTTCTTTACAGTTTTTTTGTTTGTAGAAACAGGAACTACGGTATAGTTTACATTTTTAATATTTGTATCCAAAGAATAAAGTATCTTTAAGATATCTTTATGGTATTTTTGTTCTAACCATTCTTTTGCAAAAGAATTTGGCACCGCCACGGTAACACCTTCATCTTCAATTGATTCAATTCTTGTATTGTTGAACCATGTAGCAAAGTTAGCTTGGGAAATATTCGGTTTTATTTGAGACAGGACCTCCTGCCATAATTGTTCTGCATCCATAAATTTGATTTTCTATATTATAAAGCAAAAAAGCCTTCTTGGAAAGGATTTTTATGATTAGAAAACATTTTAAAGGGTGTGAAAAGGGTGTGGATAAATTGTTAAAAAAGTGGATAAAATCAGCGGAAATTAATGTGGACTTTTGGAAAAATAGTGCAATTTGGGGTGTGGACAAAACTGGGGATAATTGTGGACAACTCTTGATTATTGGGGAGAAATGTTTTTAAATATTGTAAGATATTAATCCAAGTATCAAAGACTCTGAAGTCTAATAATTTTGATTAAATCCATTTTATTAAATCCATAATCAAGCCGGAAGTAATAAAAAATAGGACAATCCCCTTTTTTCATTGACTTTTGCTGGATTTTTGGTATATTAACTATACGTTTAATTATCAAAACATAACTGATTGCTATGAGTATAACTTATCAACCAAAGAAAAAGAAAAGAGCAAGAACCCACGGTTTTCTCGCAAGAAAAAACAGTGTTGGAGGAAGAAAGCTTTTAAGTAGAAGAAGGCAGAAAGGAAGAAAAGAATTAACTGTTTAAGATTGTCAAAAAACAATCTTATTTATTTTTTATAAATAAAATGTTGCCCTTAAAAAACCGTCTCAAAAAAAAGAAAGACTTTGAGAACGTTTTTGCCGGGGGAAAAACGGCCAAAGCCAAGTATTTCTTTTTAAAAACTATTGAAACAAAGAATACTGAAAGTAGAATGGGTTTTATAGTTAGTAAAAAGGTATCTAAGAAGGCGGTGGAAAGAAACAGGACTAAGCGCCTGTTTCGGGAAGCAGTCCGGCTTGATGTGGCCAGGATAAAACCAGGCTACGACTTGGTTTTTATTGTTTTAAATTCGGCAAAGGAAAAGGATTTGACCGAGATAAAGAAAGAAATTGAATTTATTTTGGAAAAATACGGGCTTTTAATAAATTAAAAATATGTTTGAATTTATTGGTGCTTTTTTTCACGTTGTTCTCTATCAGCCAATGCTTAACATTTTGATATTATTGTATCTGTTTGTTAAGGATTTTGGTGTAGCCGTTATTTTACTTACTATATTAGTTAAATTAGTTACTCATCCAATAAATCGCAAAGCCATTGAATCTCAAAAGAAGATGACCGAGATTCAACCTAAGATTAAAGAACTCCAAGAAAAATACAAAGACGACCAACAAAGAATGGCAATTGAAGTTATGAGTCTGTATAAGCTTCATAAATTTAATCCATTTGCTGGTATTGGGATGTTATTTATTCAATTACCAATTATTTGGGCATTGTTTCAAGTTTTCTTAGTTGGTTTTGATCTTGAAAAGATAAAACTTTCTTTTTATCCTTTTGTTTCTGTTGCGTCTTCAATTAACCCAACTTTTTTTGGAATGATTGACTTGTCGCACCCCAGCCTCCCTTTAACAATTTTGACAGCTTTGGTACAATACTATCAGATTAAGACAAATGCCCCTGCTCCAACAAAAGAACTAGCTGCAGATGGAACAAAAAAAGAACCAGAGATTCAGGATATTATGCAAAAGCAAATGATGTTTTTAGTCCCTGGTATTACTTTTATTGTTTTGTTTAACCTACCTTCAGCGGTAGCACTATATTGGATGGTTAGTAGTCTTTTGAGTGTAGTAGAACAGAAGATGATTTATAAAAAATAATTTCTTGTTAATTAAGAATAGGTTAAATTATCTGAGAATCATAAAAATAAATAAGAAAAGATATGAAAGAAGAACTTAAAAATATTGAAGATATAATAGTTGATTTTTTCACTCGTGCAGGCTTCCCTGCTGAGATAAAGCATATTTCTTTGAAGGGAAAAGAAAAGGAAGACGAAGCTCCTCTTTTGGTTGTAAATATTAAAACAACTGAAGCCCAGATGTTGATTGGAAAACAAGGATTAGTTTTAGCAGATATTCAGTTGCTTTTAAGGAAGCTGATTAAAAAGAATGCTGGACAAGAAATATTTTTAAATTTGGATATTGATAACTACAAGAAAAACAAGGAAAATTATCTAAGGGAATTAGCTCAAGAAACGGCCGATAAGGTGTCAACAACAGGAATATCAAAAGAACTACCTCTGCCATCCCCTTTTGACCGCAGAGTGGTGCATACAGAGCTAGCAGACAGGTTAGATGTAAAGGTTGAAAGTGTGGGCGTCGGAGAAGATAGAAAAATTATTGTCTCTCCAATAATTGAATAAAAAATATAGAAAAAAGAAGGTTTGTGAAAACCTTCTTTTAATTTACTTTTTTTCCCAAATTCTTATTGCAGCCTCTCGTATTTCATGTTCCTCTGGGAACTCATCAAAATACGTTTCCCCTTCCTCTTCTTTTAACATTTTATTTAGAAGTGATAATAAATAATCCCCGTCAAATCCAAGTCCATTTACCGCATCTCTAAATTCATCAAGATCGTCAGTCTCTTCAAGTATCTTTTCATTTTTTTCAATCAGTTTTTTTTCTTTTTCTTCTTTTGTGTCCATATTTTGTTCTTTTTTTAAGCTAGATACTTCTTTCGTTTCTTGAGTTTTTGCTGTTATTGATTCGTTGTCGCTTATTTCTTGTGGTATTATCTCACCGTTAGTTTCGGTATTTTTTGGAAACGAATCATTTGATTCAAAGTAAAGGAATTTTTTTCTAATACCGTATATTTCTGGAATTTTTTCTAATAACTTGGCTTTTTCTTCGGGAGAAAGATTGGGATTATAGTTATCCATATTGTTTATCATATCCGTAGTTTCGTTATAATCAAAAACGTCTCCAGTCATTTTTCTTAGTACATTAAAAAGCGATGGCAAACTAGTTGTTTTTGAAATTGTTTCCGAAATCGTTTTTTCCACTACTTCTTGAATTTTTGTTGCTATTGGCCCCTTATCCGTAGTTTCTTTTGGTATTGCTCCAGTGACTAATACTTCTGGATTGTTTTCAATAAATTCTTTTGGAATAGAAGGTTCTTCTAGTGTTTTGGATTTGTTTATTTCTTCGCTACACAGGTCTAAGAATTTTTTTCTAATCCCATATATTTTTGGAATTTCCTGTAATACTTTTTCTCTGTCATTTTTTGGGTCAGGATTTATATAGCGTCTCATGCTATCTATTATTTTGGTATAGCTGAAGCTATTCTGAGTGTCTGCAGAGTCGCAAATCTTTTTCAAAGCATCATAAAAAGATGTAGTATCGTGTGTTTCTGTAATTATTTTTTCATCTTTTTCCAATAATCCCAAAACAGCAATTCTAAGATCTTTTTCCAAAGAATCTATTTCTTTCTGCCCTCCTATTCTTATAAACCTAATATTGGTTTTTTCATCTTCGGTCAAACCCAAATCTGGTTTAAATAATAAATCATCAAAATTTTTTACACTAGAAAAATTTCGCATCTTTTCTTGCGCTTCTTTTTTTATGCCTTCTGTTGACTTTATGACACCTCCTTTTTTTATTACCTCCTGAAGCTTAGGAAGTATGTTCTTTGGAACCTTAACAAGGTATTCAAATATATCCCCTTTTTCGGCGATATTTTTTCTAATTTGTTCTATATTGGCAATAATACTTTCAGCTTCCTTTTCATTCTTTTTTATTTCGTCATAAAGCTCATCAAAAGTATTAAAAGATTTGGCTTCAACAATACCTATTTCTTCTTTTTCTACTGGAACTACCTCTTGTGTCTCGGTTTCTGCTTTCTTAGATGGATTTTCTATTTCGGCTTTAAGTAGAGAATTTACTTTTTTAGCTATTCCATAGTCTTCTGGAATATTAATCCCTAGATTTTTTACAGAAACATCGTCTTTGTCATTATGCCCCGTAGTAAGATCAATTAAAAATTCTTTTCTATTTTTTTCTTTTTCCGCATTGACTTGTGTTTGGATAAGTTCAATATCTTTTTCAATTTCATCGGCATCAATACCTTTTTCGTTTAAATCTTTTAAAGCTTTAAAAAGGTCAGCAAAATTATTAACTTTTTCTATTAAAGCTTCTTTAAGATTTTTTGTCTCTGGTTTTGGTGGCAAGGGCTTAACTATTCCTTTTGCCGTTTCTGCTACCCCCTTAGCAAAATTAGCTATTTTTTCAGCTTTTGTTGTTTGTGTTTCGGTATTTACACTATCTTCAGTTGAATTTTCTTTTTTTATTTCTTGAGCTACGTTCTTTTTTTCAGTTCTCTGCTCAATTATTTTGCGTAATATTGCCGAGCCAGCTCCGCTTGCTCCGATTAGCCCTGATCCCGAAGCTATTCCAGTGTATATAAGTCCAAGTCCATACTCGGCAGGTAAAAATCCAGTAATTAATCCATGAGTAAGCCAAGCAGCTCCACCGACAGGCGGAACGGTAACAGAAATTCCTAAAAGGATAGACCCAACAACGGCAGCTTGGACCTTCTTGTTTTTTGCAATGTCCGTGATTTTTTTCAAAAGAGTTTTCTTTTCCGGAGAAAGACTTTCAGCTTTTTGTTCTGTTTCTAATTTTTTTCCTTTGATAAAAGAAAGTACCTTTTCCTTTTGTTTTTCTGCCCAAGACTTTTCTTTTTTTGTTTGTGATGAATCCTCTAAAGTCTCTTTTTCGTTTTTTAAATCAGTAATTTCTGTTGAAAGAGAAGTTTCGGTCTTGGTAGGTATTTCAAATTTTTCTGATAAATCAGAAATCTTTTTAATCTCTTGATTTTTCTGGTCTATTTGGTTTTCCAAGGTTGCTATTTCTGTAGTTGGAGTTATTTCTTTTGGTGGCAAAGGCACAAAAGAGCTTGGCTGAGAATTTAAAAGTTCTTCTTGGTCTTCAAGTGGTCCATCTTCTTTCACTAAAGGAGATGGGGTTTTAGATGGCCTATCAAACATTTCCTCCAGTTCTTCTATTTTTTCTTTTATATCATTTTGATCTCCAGAAAATCTGCTAAACATTTCTTCTAGTTCTTTTTTTGCTTCGTTTATTTCCTTGGATTCAACAATTTGTTTAGAATCAATGATTTCTGAAATTGAGGGTCTAGAAAATTCTTCTCCAGTAAGAACATCTTCTTCTTTTGTTTTAAATTCCCTATCTTCTTCAGGGGCTTCTTTTTGAAACTCAAAAGCTTCAACTGGAATGTTGATTGATGAAAATTGTGGAGGCTTTGGAATTGAATCAGCGGTTTCAGAATGTGACAGCTCTGGAGTCTTTGTTTCAGGAGTATCGGGAGCAAGAACCCCTTTCCTTATTTCATCCCAGTCTAGCTTTACTCTTTCTCCAGGAAAATTTAATTTTGAGGACTCAACGTCTTTTTCTTCGTTGCTTGATTCATTAATTTTCTCCATTTTTTTGGATATTATTAGTTAAATTCTTTGATAACTTAGAATAGTCTTTAATTTATTTTATAATATAAATAAAATTAAAGCAATTTTACAAAATCCGCTATTACTAGCGGATAAAACTATTCTTTTACAACAGTCATTCTTTTTTGTGCTCTAATCTTCGCTATCTCTTCTGGATTGGTTGTGATTATTTGGTGTTCAGCATAAGAAGCAACAATGCTAATAGCAACGTGTTTTTGCCCAGCAAAGAATATCCCCTCTCCGACTGGAGTCTCTAGTAATAGATATTTTTCTTGATCGGTAAGATTGAATGTTTCTTGGATTAAATCAATTGTTGCTGGACTTTGTTTTAATAGTAATTGAATTGATGAGTTAGTAATAATTGGTTTGCCATATTCTGATCTCATAAAGTCGGATACGTCCTGAGTAATAGTTGTAACTCCGAGCCAATACTTACGAGCTCTTTTACACATACCAAAAAGAAAAGATGCTCCGTTGTCTTCTTTCATCATCCACCAAGCCTCATCAACAATCATAATACGTCGTTTAAAAGAAGTCCTAACAGTGTTCCAAATATGCCTCATTACAATAAACATAGCAATTGGACGAAGCTCATCTTCCATATCTCTGATACCAAAAACAACGAGTGGTAGATCCATTTGAATATTTGACTTGCTATTAAAGAAAGAAGAAAATGTTCCTTTAGTAAATTTACGAAGTCTTTCGGTTAAGGATTCCGCCCCTTGCATACCGTCTAATACTGCCTCTAGGTCGGACAGTACGGGAATGTCTCTGTTCCAGTTAGCTGGATCAGAAGTTGCAGTAATATCTTTAGCGGCATAAGTTTCGGTCAAGGCTCTGTCCATGATAGCATCTTCTTCAGGAGTTAATCCTCCAAGCATAATACGCATAAGTCCCACTAGATTGATAACATTATTTCGTAGTACGTCTTCGGCAGATTCATCCTCCATTGGTCTTGGCAAATCAAAGGCATTGATATGGTTTTCCGAGCTGACTGATACGTGGAAAAACGACCCTCCCACTGCTTCAACTAATGGCTTGTACTCATTTTCAGGGTCAACAATAATACACTCGGTTCCCATCATCAAAGAACGTAAAATTTCCAGTTTGACTGTATAAGATTTACCAGAACCAGATTTAGCAAAGATTACCATATTAGCATTTTCCATGCTAAAACGGTCAAACAATATTAGAGAACTGTTATGTTTGTTTATTCCGTAGAGGATTCCTTCGTTTGAGCTTAAATCAAAAGAAATAAATGGAAAAAGACTAGATAATGCTCCTGTATTAAGAGTGTTATGAACCCTAAGTAAATCGTTACAATAAGGCATGCACGAAATTAATCCTTTTTCTTGCTGGAATAGCGCTGGTTTTATATAAATAAGACGAGACTCAAGCAATGACCTTAAATTTGTTTCTATTAACTCTAGGCTTTTTTTATCCTCAGCATAAATGTTAATATAAAGGCCGAATTTAAACATTTTTTCTTGGGCAGTTTGTAGCTTGTCTCGTAATTCTTCTAGGTCTTGAAAAGCTGTTTCTAGTACTGGATCACGAATAAGACCCTTTTCCTGTCTCTCTATGATTTCTGATTGGACTTCGGTTACACTTTTACTTAATTGTTTTAAAACGGTACCAGTGTCAATTGGATGGAAGAAAAAAGAAAGATCAAAAGGGATATCCATATTAATAATAGAAGAAAGCCAGCCCATATTTAAGTATCTTGGATAAGAAAAAACAAAATATGTTTTAGTATATTTTTCTTCAAGGAGGATTTGATTTTGTTCTATTTCTATGGATGCAGGAGCGATAATGTCTTTTACATCCATTATCTCCTGATCATATAGTTTTTGTACTTTTTTGTTTCCAAAAAAACCCATAATTTTATATTATTTTAAGTAATAAGTTCTGGCGGTATCTGTGGGTAATATCCCTGTTCGGCTTGTTTTGGATGATGAAATGCCCAAAATAATTCTATGATCTCCTCGCTTCCGAGAGGAGCAGCTTTTAATCCTGATCTGCGCAATCCTAGTCCAACATACTCCATTCTCTGTTTTAACTGGTATTTTCCAGTTTGGAATTGTTTTTCAGTTAGCTTGGCATGGATCGCTTTGGCTTGGTTCAAGCTTGGATTTTCTGGCATCGGCACCGTAGGAGATCCATCTGCTTTATCCTTATTCCCTGTTTTTCCAATTGAGCCCAGCAAATCTCCTTGAGCAGATTCTTCTGCTGCAGCTTTGTATTGTTCGGAGGCCATATTTATTTCTACTAATGGGTAGTAAGGAACAATAACGTAGAAATTTTTATTCATAATTGAACCTCCCAAAACCAATTCTTCTATAAACTTTCTATAATCAGCAGTCTGCATTCTCAGCAATTCATTCGGCTGCTTGCCTTCCAATTCTTTTATCTTCTCTATATATCCAGTAATATTTACCTTTCTAGATGTAGCAAGTATTTGGCAAGAAAAATCTAAAGAGTTTAAAAAATTTTGAAAATTATATATTATTGCTTCTTGTTCTTCTTCGGATTTCAACGCAAAATTAAGAGAAGATACTGCTAGTATTCCCTTTATTGATCCATCTTTCATTACAATCGTTCCTTCCCTTATTTGTTCTATTTGGATAAACTCTTGCGTTGGAGGTGCCATACACTTATTATATTAAATTTCAAAACCCAAATCTTAATACTCAAAAGACTTTTTTATTTATTATACGTCATTATTATTTATTCTGCTAATAGCTCGGCGCATTATTTTTCAAAATCTATTTTTTTCATTAGCTTATCCATGCTTCCGCTCTGAGTCATTTTTAAAGGAGATTTTTTTGAAGGATCTTCATTTTCTTCTTTTTTCTTTTCTAGAGAAATATAAATAGGAATTTCTTTTCGTTTCCAAATATATAACTTTGTCTTCATATTATAATCTAAGGAATTTTTTATAACATAAGGAATTGATAATCCTTCCACTTTATAAAAAGCTAAAAATATAGCAACAGCAAATAGTAATCCAGAAAACAGTAAAAACAAGAAGAAATTTTTTTGTCCAATTAAAAGATATAGAATAAAAGTACCAAATAAAGCCGCACCAACGTAAATGGTTTGGCTAAGAGTAAACGGCCCTAAAAGCTTAGGGTCATGTTCAATAAATTGTGGTACTCTAACTTGCATTTTGTTTATATTGGCATTTCTTTATAAGGATCTTCTCCATTTTGCTCGGTAGCTTGAGCTTTGGAGAAAGAACTGGAGACATTATTGGTAACTTTTTGAGTTTCTGAATCAGGTAAGTTAACAGGAATCTTTGGAGACTCAGGAGTCTTAATAGTAGGAGGTTCTTCTATTGAAGCTTTTTCAACCACAGGGTTAGCATTTGGTTGATTTTTTATTTCATCAATGGCAACAGTTGGAATTGATCCCGCTTCAAAAGATACTGGAATATCTGAAAAAGGAACATTTTCTTTTTTAAGCTCTTGCTCAAAAGCACTACGGCTTGGAACGTCAGGAATTGAAGGAGCAACTTCTGATAAGTCTTCTTCTGGTGACTCAGAGGTTTTGATAGAAGGATCAATAGCCATCTTATCAACCACGTCCCCCCCCCTTGGAATATCTATACTTGATTCGTTGTAAGAAAATGGAGGATCCTTAATCTCTTTCGTTTTCACTCCCAAATCTATGGGCATTGTTTCTTCTGTTTTGATTTCTTTTGGAGGAAAAACAATGTTAGAAGGCTTAGAAGAGTTGTTAACAGGAATTGAAGGTTTGGTTATCGGTTTTGGATGCATTGCCTCCTCCCTTCTTCTTAGTTCTTCTTCTTTTCCATCGCTATCAGAAGTAAACTGATCTTTGTAGTGCGAATTTGTATCATTGATTTTATTTAAAGACACTCTTAAATGTTTAAAAACGGAAATGTATATTTGACGATTTATTTGACTAGCCAAATCTTGGCCAATACTTAGTTCTAGTTCAATAGTTATTGGAAACTCGTCCAATGGCAAAAGCCCCATTAATACTCTTCCTGTAAATTTTGCCACAACAGCAGATTGTTCTTCGTTTAGCCCAGATTGAGAACAGATGTGATTTATAACTTCATTATTTTTATCGGAAAACAAAGCTTCTTTTAGGTCTTCAGGAAGCTTTTTGTATGTGTCCCAAAAAAAATCTTTTGAATATTCTTCGTTCATACTTATCATTTTACCAAGTGTTGGCAGGTGTGTCCAGATATTGACTAATATTATATTATAGTTTATAATAAAAACATCTAGATCATTAAAAACTAGGAGGGAAAATGAGGATTATTAAAATTGCAGTTTGGGTGTTGATTCTTCTATTTTGTGCCTATTTGGTATATAGAGAGTCCTTCCCATTACTAATTATTTTTTTGGTAATACTCTGTTTAGTCAAAAAAAGAAGTAGTCTAAAAAAATGGCTTGGTTCCCTATTTGAATTTTTAGGGAAAGCTGTTCTATGTTTTTTAATCCTTTCTGTTATCGGGTTTGTTATGTACGCCTCAATGGAGGCAATAAACAGAAAAGGATTAACTTTGACCACGGGAATATTTATTCAAAAAATAATCTCGTTAGACCTTTTTGCTGTTGCTGGTGGGTTAATCACTTTTGCGGTAACAGGAATAGGAGTTGTTTTTATTCTTCTTATGGCAGGATATGGTATTTCTGCTGTTGTGAAGTAGTGAAGAAAAGCTATTGACAAATAAATAGCTTTATAGTATGATGCAGTTATCCTAGAGTTTAGGGACAGATCTTTAACAAAAAACAAAAAAGAGGAAGAGAAAATGAAGAAAAAAATGTTATTTGTAGTTCTTTTCGTAGTTATAATGATGACTATTCCTTGTCTTGGGGAGGTATGCCCAATGACCAACGTGTCGATTTTCACAAATCACAAAACTGTTGATCATCAAGGAATCTTTAAAAACCTTGCCGTAGTCGCAAACGAAGACTACGTCAACCAGATTGACCCTCTTCTGGAAAAGGCATCATGTGTAACGGTCTACAGTGACCCCGTAGACGCATTTAATGCGTTAGCTACTGGCAAAAATGACAGTATGGTGTTCTCCTCCGTCGGAGGAGAAAAAATCATCCAAGCCAGGGGGATTGGAAACCTTCAGTCATTTGTCATTGGACAAGTGCTGAAGTATCGGATCGTAGTTCCTGATGGGAATTATAACATCAGGAATACATTCAAAAATCATGCTAGTTTTGAAAAAAACTAGCCTTTTTTATTTGGCAGCGCTATTGACTTAATAAGAAATATATTTTATGTTTTCCTTGGTGCCTTTAAATGATGAAAATGATAGAGAAAAATCAAACTGCATATTTTTATGCAAAGCTTGTGACTATCCTTGTAGCGGCTTACCTTGCCTTCGTTTTCTTTTTTGCAGATAAATCAAGAATTTTTTGTGATTTGTATATGTTGGCAATACCTTCATATATAATAATAGTCATCGTCTTTTTTGGTAATGATCTTGAAATGACTATCTTTGGAAAAAGTTATTCCAATCAAAGAATTTTTGGACTAGGTGCTGTAGCATTGATATTGCTTTTTATAGCATGGGCTTATAATGGCTGTATGTTCTATTGGACAACAACAGACACGGGATCTGCTTTTGAGCTCTTTTTCAAACATTTTCCTGAGATAATTAACCCTGCAGAATTAAAAGTAATAATTATTCTAGTTGTTGCTCGGATAATCGTTGCCTTAAATCAAGGCACTACCCTGCAATACGTTCTCAATGCATGCGGCGCTTCCGAAGATGTACTTGGCTGGTTTCTAAAGCATAACGAGTTTTATTCCTTTGACTATATCTTTAAGTATATTCTAGAGAATAAAACACCGACAAAAGGCAAGAGTCATCAAGTTTATGGAATTAAAACCAGAAGTTACACCGCTAATCTTTTGATCAAAGAAAGACCAAAGCAGTAAAGACCTTATTATTAAGGTCTGTTTTTTATCCCAAAACCTTAAAGGGTTGACTTTAATCACAATATATTTTATAATATAAACATCCTAAGGTTTAGGAGAAATGTTCATTGAAAATTTAAAAAAGGATGTGAAAAAAATGGAAGAAAATGGAAAATTAATTGGAAAAGGCTTTGCGATTATTGCATTCCCTATTGTGGTATGGCTTATCATTAGCTATGTGTTATCTTTAGTAAAATTTAACGATTACAATGGATGGATACTCGCCATTTGTTTTATAGGATTAATTTTTGCAATGTTTTATTCTTTTTATATTCTTTGGGCCCCAAAAGGAATATTTACTGTTATCGTGCAACCATCAACAGTGATGATTGTAGGGTTCAACGGAAAACCAACAAGGCATTTAAGTGAAAAAGGAATTTTGGGTGGTTGGAGGCTTGTTGGAATATATCCGTTCCATCAGATATTGCCAATAACTTTTGAAAAATGGCATTCAATGGAAAAAACCAAAGACGGGTTCAAATTAGTTGAGCATCCAGAAAAAGTAGTTAATTTTATATCAACAAAAAAATATAGCTATGCCAGCGAAGTTACTGACGCTGAAACCGCTGTTAGCCGAGCATCTGTTAGGATACCTTTCATTGTTGTGGCTCAAGTATTGCCTGAAAATGCTATCAAGTTTGCATTTGAAATCAAGAATCCTATCAGTACAGTAACTAGCAAAATAGAAGTATCCTTAAGAAACAAAGTTCTCAACACTTCTTATGACGTGTTGTTTCACACGGAAGCCGAAGTGGAGGATAGTGAGGGAAACAAGGATGAAAAAAACAAAAAATCAAAACAATCAATGATTGAATTTGGACAGGAAATTTTTGACGGATTAAAAGATAGTCCAGACGACGAAATTATAAAAAGCTATGAGACCGACTTTGGATTAACTACTTATTCTATTGGAGTGTTAGATCTGGATCCAAAAGATAGGGAGGCTAATAGGAGAAAATTTGAAGCTGAAAGAACTAGAGAGGCTCAGTTGATTGAGGCAAACACAGATGCAGAGACAATGGTTACTCGAGCAAAAGGACAAAGAACTGCTACTGAAACCATTGCGGCCGGTAATGCTAATGCACGGGCAATGGAAATTGGACAGTCAGTCAAACAGATATTTTGCAGGATTACTGGATTATCCGAAGAGGTTGCCGATTTTCTTTCAACTAATTCTCCTGAGGAATTTGAAAGGAAGTATGGAAAAATCCTTCGTGATTGCACCGAAAATGTGTTGACCACCTATAAGGTGGACAGGAAAGCATTTTTCCAGTTCAAAAGCGATGCATTATCTGGCGGTAGCTTTGCAAATACCATTGCTGAGGGGACATTTGTGGCAGGCATCATGAAGGATATTGTTCAATCAAGAAATACTTCACCAACACAGCCTTCTTCTCAATCCCCCCCCCCTAATTCTACTGATCAGAAAACGAAAGAAGAAAGAAGAAAAAAAGTTCCTAAAGAAAATTCAAAAGAATCTTCTTTTGAAAATAAAGTAAAAAAAGTCCTTGCTGAAGCAGGACTAGATCCCGACAAAGAATGGGATCGATATGAAACTGACGAAGCATTTGATGAAGATGCAAAAAACGCACTTTATGCTGCTGGAGTTTTATGAAATCAACTATGAGCTAATTTGTATGAATACATTTTAGCTCTTTTTTTATTGGAAAGATTAAAACAATTCTTGTCCCAATCCAGCTCCTTTTTCTGTTGTGGTAGTTTTTCCATCGCCTATTTCTTTTTCAATCTTAGCAACCTCTTCTTCGTCTTTTAGTTCTTGCAAGTCTTCTTGTGATTCTGGAAAATCCTCATAATCATCATAGGCTGGAATGTCTTCTTCTATTTGGATAGCGGTAATTTCTTTTTGAATAGTGGAATTATTGGCGATGTCTTGAGCGATGGCATTGCAAATATCTATAGGAAGCCCAGATCTTTTTTCAAAATCCTGAGCAACTAGGTTGAGAGGAATTTTATTATTAATAACCAAAAAAATTTCTTCCCATAGTTTTTGAGTATAGGGAAAGAATTCTTGAAGTAGTGATTTAATAGCAACCTTCTCCCGAATAGAAGACGCATTTTTTATCAATTCCCTATCTTCTTCGTTTAAGTATGTCAAAAACTGATCCTCAATTTTGTATTTTGTGATTAATTCTTCTATAAATTCCAAATCTATAGAGGAAGGATTTTTGAAAATGTTATTTTCCATTTTATAAATTCATTCCGTATAATAATCTTTTTCTTTTTTCAAGCAAGGCTAATATTTCATTTTTTTTAGCAATTGCATCAGCTCTTTGTGCGGGAGTCAAACTGGGGTCTCTGCTTAAAGTCATTGTTTCTTTTATCTTTTCTTTCAATTCTTCTATTGTTTTTCTTTCGTCGTTGGCAATAGTTCTTGCTTCAGCTGCTGTAGATATTCCAGCAGTTCCTAAAACAACAGTTCCGTTTATTATTCCTCTAGCAGCACTTACTTTTTTAGCACCCGCCTGAATTTCTTCTCTATCCTCACGGCCTATTTTATCAATAATTCCTTGGAATTCATCGCCTTTTAGCGCCGACAAAACATTTCCATGTTTTAATGCACTATTTGCTTGTATTCTTTTTACTTCACCCTTGGTCATTTCGGTTCTAATAAAGTCATTAATCATTGTATCGTCAAATTTCTTTTGTTCTGCTGTTCTTAGGGCTGGGTTTACATTAGTACTCATCTTTCGTTTTGAAGGATCTGAAAGCTCGGGGACTAGGTGCGGTAGCTTTTTCATAATTTCCTCTTTTGTGTCTTTGCTGAAATATGTTTGGTTTTGAAGGATTAATTTTTCGTTATCATCATTTAGAGACCCCTTTTTAGCTTTTGCTGCAAGAATCATTTCAATCTCAGCTCTTTTTTGAGGAGTAGAGGTGTTGTTTCTTTTAAGAATATCTTCTTGCTGCGTTTTAGAAAGAACCTTTACTTTGGCAGCTGCATCCGATCTAGTTTTTTCTACTATTTTTCGGTCTTCTATTGATTTATCAATATCCGATACCCCTGTTGCTGTCCAAGCACCACTTGCCCCTCCTCTAATAGTTGCCTTAGCGCTAGCACCTCTTCTTTTAAACCATGCCGCTGTTCCCGTATCCGCAGTCCCAGCTCTTTTTTGTTCTCTCATTTCTGATCTTTGAGCAGCCCAGTTTTCTTTGGCTCCGCTTAATCCTGCCGTTATGGTGTTTCCTGCTCTGTCTAAGGTGTTCCTTTTTATTACCCCTTTTGTTTTATTGGCGACACTACTGTAAACACCCTTGAGCGTGTTGCCTCCAATTTGCGATCCAGTTTCCATTGTCATAAAAAATCCTTGGACCAAAACAGCAAATGGTATTATGTAGGAAAACAAGGTACTAAATCCAGCCTCAACAACGCCACCACTGGGGGTGGAAGTCAATACTTGGGGATTTTTTTGCACAGCAGCCATCATTATATTGGATAAGTAGATGCTAAAAGCGGCAGGGACTCCGATAAAAGTATATTTTAGAAAATCATCCCACCACCTATCCCAAAAACACTGCGGGGGCAATATTTTACTAAGCCATTGGCTAGATACTTTTTCTGGAAAAGCATGAGTAGCAAAAGCAACGGGCGAAATAATAACTAGCATCCAAATTTGAATATACCTGATTAAAAAAAGTATTCCATATAATACATAGATAAAAGAAGCGAACAAAGAGAAAATAAACAAAACCATTGTCGGTGCAATTAACTCTGTTTTCTGTGGACTTTTTATGTTTTCTGAAATTTGGTAAACAAGAGTATCGGAAACTCCCCCATTAAGAAATGATTTCATTATTATTTGTGCAATATCTACAAAAGCATTACAGATTACGGGAGTAAAATTTATAAGAAGTGCTATCCAGACAAAAGTAATTAACATTTTTTTTGCTTTTGTTTCTTCGTAGCCAAGCATTATACTGATAGCAATAGCAACCAATCCAAAAATAAGTAGAATGTTAGCAATATTCCTCATAGCAGTCCATCCAACACTAATAATTGGATTAGTCATTCCAACAACATCTCCATTAATGAAGTCACCACTGGAAGTCCAATTCAAAAACCAAAGGGACAAGCTTAGTATCCAAATAGCAAATTGAGAAAAAGCTACAATTACCGCTGCAATTATACCCTTGGCCATCTCCCCTCCTTGGGACCCGACCCAGTTGAATCCCCCATTGACAACACCTCCTAAATATCCAACGGGATCAAAGGCAGCATAAGCACAAAAAACAGGAACAAGAGAGAGTGTTAAAATAACAAAGATTGATTTTAAAGAAAACAGTTTTTTAAAAATATCTTTAAAAAAACTCATATTTACAATACTTAATTAGTGATGATATAATTATATCATATTTGATAAAGATATCAAAAGCGCTAAATAAAAATTAAAACTGAATAGAAATGATTATTGTAGAGCTTTTCCCAATAAAAATAAAATTCAACGTAGAAACAATTTTTATATTGGGGGCTGCAATAGTATTTGATCTTATAGGAATAGCTCTTATTTGTTTTGGATTGGATGACCTTGGAATTCTTGACACTGTTGGAGTGTTAATATTTGATTCTTGGGCAATACATAAAAGTTTAAGCCCACCTAGCGGAAAAAGAAGGAGGAGGGGTAAGAATAAGAAAGTAAAAAACATTTTAAAAAGGATGATTGGGTCAAGTATTGCAGAAGCAATTCCATATCTTGGAGCTCTCCCCTTTTGGAGCTACAATATTTATATGATTTTGAAGGATCAGATAGAGGATGAAGAAGCTGCAGCGTATGAACAGCAAATAGAAGAAATAGAAGCAAAAGAAGCAGAAGAGATGGCGCAAGAAGAAGACGAATAATTAATATTGGAAGTTGGGTATATGCATGGAAAAAACAAAAAAATTTGGACAATAGCTTTTATCTTTTCTTTTCTATCCTTAGGAACAGTTTTTGCCGCTGGAAGCGGGCTTTCTCAAGAATATCCTAGTATTGGCGGCGTTACTCCAGAGGCAGGAGCAACGTTTTTTGTTTACCTCTATAATATTGCAGTAGCGGGAGGGGCTTTTCTGGGAGCAGCAGCTTTGTTAAAAGAAGGATTAAAAATATTGACAGCAGGAGAAAATGCAGGAAAGATTTCTGAGGCTAGAGAAAGATTTGGAAGTATTGTGTTTGGTTTGGGAGTATTGGCATCCTCGTATTTAATGTTAACTGCTATTAACCCAGAGCTTAATAAAATCCAATTACCGCAGCTAAAATTTACTCCAGAAAATCAAACCTCTACAATTGATCCAAATTCTGAAAATCCTACTGTTAATTACACAGAGATACCTATTGGTTCTATAATAGAATCCATTCTTAATCCAATTTCAGAGGCTCCGCAGCAGGTTTATAATTATTCAACTGTAGTTTCAAAACCAACAAAGCCTAGTACTGAAGAAAAATGCTATTTATATAATAAAGAAGGAGAAACAATAGATAAAAACAGAGATGGGTACATTACTGAATTGGATGAATATCAGGGCTTAGATTTTTCAGTTTGCATGAACAGTCTTTTGGTGGCAATGGAGTATAAAATATCTAGGTTAAATGACGGAAACTATAAATGTGGATTGCCAGGAGGAAACGATGAAGATTCTATTTTAAATATTCCGGGATGGGATAAAAGCATTTTTGAACAATTGGATCAAATCCATGATCCCTATAAAGAAAATGGCTACACTCAACTTGGAATAGATTATCATGATTGGGATGCTGCGGGGTCGCAATTGAGTGCAGCAAGTTGTAGATATGGAACATGCACTCTTGATGGAACAACGGGGCCTATAAATCTTATGAAAGAATTTATTCGTAATGGATGTACTTGTAGTGCTTGCGAAGGTGCTCCTGTTGGCGGAACTGCCCCTGCTCCCTATTATTGTCATGGTGGTCCAGCATATTGCGATGTATATTGTAGTAGTGATTCTTATGAGAGTGGTGGAGATGGAACTCGTGGACTGAACAGCAGATGTTGTGGTGGGCCAAGAGGAAGAGACGCTGGATGCTCTAATCAAACAACTACCCTTTTAGACGATGGGAATCCGTACGTGCACAAAGACCCTTGCACAACTAGAGCAAAAATGGATTGCATGAGAACTGACATTAATGGAGTAGTTTTTGGATTGCAGGATGGAGATAAAATAAACTGTGAATACAATCAAGATCCCGCTTGCCCTGGACAAGATGATAAGACTACTCACTACTCTTCTGGGTTTGACCCTACTCCATGCTACCCTGCCTATGGATGCAAATTAAGCGATACTGAAAAAAAACTTGCTGGTAGTGCTCCTGTTGGAGATCTAACTTTAACTGGCGGACGGGATAGATTGCTTTCTTTTAAAACTTATTTTGAAAAACGATTAGCAGACTTGCAAAAAGCAGAAGAATTTTTAGCAAAAGATAAAAGACTTGAAGTGTATACTCGTGCCGAAATGCAAACAATGCAGCAGTCATCTAAAGAGTTGTATAAGTTTTCTCAAGACGAGATAGGTTTTCCAAGCAACTTCACATACGAAACTAAAGTCTATGGAAAGGAATACAACTGCAAGTATTACGAAAACCCCGAAGAAATTAAACAAAAAAATGTATATGAAGATGATGCTAATAGAAAAGCTGTTTTTAATTGCACTCAGGACAACACTGAAGAAACAAAGCTAGTAAAGATCAAGACAGGTGAATTAATTCATAATCTAAATATTAGTGGAGACGTTGAAGCAAATGACGATACCTTAACTAATGCACAAAAGAAAGTAAGAATTTGTGCCAATGGAGCATTGGAAGATATATCTAAAGAATCAAATCTAGGAAAATATTATGATTTTGAAACAAAATGTCCAGAAGGAGGAGGTGGTCAAATAGTAGCCTATACTGGACCTGTCTCCAATTACAAAAGAAGCTATAATTGGAACGATGATTTATATGAAAAAGGAGGAGTTTCTTATTTAGATGAAAATAAAAATCAATACTATACTGGAGAAGAAATTGGAACAGATGGAGACCCATTAACTTTTTATACTGTTAAAAACCCAAAAGAAAATGTTGATCCATTTTATACAGGAAGAGATAAGATGCCATACTTTTTCCAAAAAGGATTCATAGATTTTTCTCAAAGTTCAGAAAATTCTGCCATTGATACAGAAACAGTAAATAGTTTAGGAGGAATAATGCCCTCTTTGATTCCAGCGGGGCAATTGTCTTATCATACAAAAATTTATGCTAAGCAAATGATAAGAAATATTGATCGTACTTTGGAACAAGTAGATGCAGCTATTGCTAGCTTGGACAATATCGCCAATACATTTGTTGACGGAGATAATCATAATAATCCATACAAATCAATTGGCGATGGAACTTATGGTTGTGATTGTAGAAACTGCAATAGCCATAGCGATTGTTATTGTGCTGACCCCTGTCCTGGAGGTTGTTGTTATTGGGATTGCAGTAATTCTTGCAGCACCTGCAAGACGAGCAGCAAATCAACCTGTTCAACCTGTACAAAAATTTCTCGCTATTACAAATTTATGACCGAAGAAGATAGAATAGCCGCAATTAAAGCAGATCAAGAAAGGGCAGAAAAGTTTAAAACGGCGCCAGTCTTCAAGGTTCAAGGAAACGAGATTTTAAATCCAGAAGATGGCAGAGAGGAATTATTTGTAAAAAATGTTATTAGAGATAATCTGCCTAATTCAATAAAACTCCATATTGAAAATAGAAGCTGCCCTGTAATGTATAATTCAGTATTTTTAGTTGGTGCATCTACTGTGAGAGTAAAACGACAATATGAATCAAAACTAATCGCAACAACAGAGGTAGAATGGAAAAAAGGAAAAGTATTTATATCAAGCAGTGCCGGAATATCCAATGTTACTGCAGATGATCTTCTGATTGTTAAGAATTTAACCAACGGAAAAGAAAAAAAATATGGCCCCATAAGTGATAATATTTGGAGCGGAGGGATAGATATTACATCGCTTTTTTCTGAAGGAAAAAATAAGATAGAAATTTATGTTCAAGATCATTGGGGCGGTTATATAGGAACTAGCGACTTATATCTACTGACAGAAAATGTAGATTGTAAATGTACGGGAGGAAAAAACTATACTCCCCCAGCTGGATATGTCGTCAAAGAATGTAATGCTTGGGATAACACATTGAAAGAAGAAAAATCATGTAGCGATTATAGTGGAGATATTACGGTAACACTTACCCCAGGCTAAAAACAGAAATAATATAATTAAGTAAAACAATGAAAACAATAAGGAAAAAAATAATAGTATTGTTGATAGGAATTTTTCTTCCTTTATTTGTTTTTGCATGCATTTATAATGAAAGGAGTGACAACTTCGTTCCTTCTACTGTTGACGAACAATGGTTTGTTTGCCCCTATACTAAACTCATAAACGAGCAATCTGCTGTGTATAAATCAATGGAGCATGTTAATTGGATATCAATTGAAAAAATACATGGAAGAGGAAGTTATTGTCTAGATGGAGGAGCATGCACGTCTTCAGAGAACCCTGGAATTTTGCAAAAGATTGACCTTTGGAGGCAAAGATTAAAGAAATATCAGAATGGAGAAGATCTAAGAACATATTATGATTCGCAGAGAAATCCACAGAACCCTATTGATGATAGATACGACGAAGATAGGTGGGCCTTGCTTAGCTGGCTAACAGATACTAGAGAAAAAGCCAAGGAGTGTATAACAGGATACGGAGCCCCTTATAAGGAAAACCTAGCCGAACAAAAATTATATGGTTGTAGAGAGGGGGTGACAGTTACTAGTTCTCAATCTTTCAGAATCACGCCAGACTTCCCCTACCCCGTACATATTAATAGGAGCGATAGCGAAGGAAAAGATCTTAACTGTTTTCCATATAACGCAGAATATTTAACGAAAGCAGAAAAAAAACAATGTGCTGAAAATAAAGATCGTACTTCAGGATGCTTAATGGGATTGAATAACCCAAGCAACCCCTATGCGACCGACGCTATTTATAAAACCTCATTAGATGATTTTTATTGTACGTATGGTCGTGAGCAGACAGCTAAATAGTATTTAAATTATGGATTACAAAAAAATATTATTTGGAGCAATCATTTCAACTTTGTTTTTAAGCAAAGTCGTTTTTGCTGCCATTGAATGGCCATCTATTGGCGGAGTTTCTTTAACTAATAATTCTAGCTTTGCCGAGGTTGTTGGATATCTTTATGTTTTTATTGCGGCTATCGGGGTCAGTGTTTCTGTAATAGTAATCATAATGGCCGGAATAGATTTTTTAATTCATGGCAGCAATCCTTCAGAAATATCAAAAGCAAGAAATAAAATATTGGGAGCAATACTTGGAATATTATTTTTAGTATCTCCTTATATAATTATTAAGATTATTAATCCAGACATAAACAAAACGACAAGCCTAGGGATGAGCTGTGATAGTATGTCGGATTGTATAGTTAGAAAAATAAAAAAAACAATTACCACTGTTGACGACAAAGGAAAACAAGAAACAAAAACAGAAGAAACAGAAAAGGAAGAAATGGCTCCTAGTAGTGAAACGTCTATAAATAGAGTAGTAAAAACAGACAATTCAACTATCATAATAGAACAGGAAATAACAATCAAAAAATATAATGGACTTCAAGCAGTGATTGGGTTTTCGGGAGAAAACTTTACCGGGACTCCTACTAAAATATTTTCAGATGATTCAGAAAATGACGATTTGAATAAACCACTTCCAGCACCAGTAGTTATTTCTGGAGATACCTATAAATCATATCAAATTATAAGGAAAAGAGCCGGAATGTTATTTTATGAAAAAATTGATTATGATGTTTTAACCAAAGAGCCATTCCTAGCAAGCGGAAGTGTAAATAATTTTGAAGCATTAGGGTATAAAAATTTTAATTCAATAGATATTGTTAATCCTTGGAAAACAAAAAACTATGATTATGTAGGATTGCTTTTTGCTGGAAATGACTTCAGGATGACTTGCGCGCCTTTTTACAAAGATACTCCAAATATTGATGGAAAAAATTATAACTCAGTAAAAATTTTAAAAAGAGATAGGGATTATCTAATTGGGAAAAAAATGAAATTAGTTCTGTTTAACAACGTTTCTTGTTCAGAGCAAGGCGCAGCTTTGAAAAAGGAAGATAATAGCGAAGAAAAAACAGCGGAGCTTAGAAAATGCGAAATTACTTTGATTAATAACGATGCCGACATTGAAACCGCTACAGCATCTATTACAGAGCAAAGCTGCGTTAAAGATGAATCTTCTTGCAAAGGGACAATAAACTCAATAGCAACAATTAATAACCCTCAAAAGATAAGGCAGATTTGCACAAATTTTAACGGCGAAGATATTACTTCATTTAGAATAGATAGTTCTATGGCAGCGATTGTTTTTTTATCTAACAATAAGCTGTGCGACTATTGGGATTTGAATAGGCTGAATACCGGCGACGAAGTTTGTAATGCTGTTAATGCCGCTGGAGCTAACCCATACGATGAATTTAAACCAGATAGTTTTTTTGTAATACCTTTTGGACATCAATAAAATTAAATTAATATTATTTATGTTTTATAGAAAAACATTAATTGCAACAATCATCACCACTTCCCTACTATTTTTTTGGCATAGTACAGCTTTTGCATTAGGATTATCTTGGCCAGCAATCGGAAATGTAAAATTAGAAGAAGATGCAACAATTCCTCAGCTTGTTACATATTTTTTTACTTTTTCAATTGCAATTGGGACAGTTGTAATGTTTTTTCTAATCATTAAAGGAGGGCTTGGATTTTTAAATTCACAAGGAAGTCCTCAAGCAATAAAAAAAGCGAAAACCGAAATGATTGGTGCTGGAATCGGTATGGCCGTATTGCTGAGTTCGTTTATGATTATTAATATTATAAATAAGGATATATTAAATCCTAAACAATTAGAAACAGAGTGTATTCAAGGATTTAAAAGAACGGTAACAGGATTTACTGTAGATCCTAATACGGGAGAGCATAAGAAAAAAGTTATAAATCTTTGTTTAAATACTGACCAGCCCGATTTGGTAAAAGTAGGAGAAACAGTTAACGGTGTTACCTATGAAAAAATAGAGGATAAAGAATCTTCTTTTACCAAGTGCTATTTACGAGAAGTAATCACTTATCCAGAAAAAGATTATAAAGGGATTCCAAATACCATATTCAAGGATGGTGAAGTAAATGACACAAACTGTCCAGCCAATTTAGCTGATCTAAAATTAGGAGACGTGAAGTCATTTAGAATTATACAAAAAAATGAGGGGGTATATTTTTATGATTATGACACATCTGGTTCACCAACGTCGGGATCAGGGTCTCCATACTATTTTACCAAAACCGTTGAAGATTTTAATAAAAATAATTTTAACGATAAGGCACAATCAATAGAATTTGTAAGCAAGGGAATAAAAAATTATGATGGCTATTTTTCGGGAGAATATTATAATGGAGCAATTTTATTTTCCGACGCCAATCTTAGGGGAAAGTGTTTCTATTCACCAGCAATAAATCCTGTCCTTGTAAAAAATGATAAAGTAACTGGTGAAAAAATTGATCTGAGAAAAGATCTGTCGTCAATGATTTTTTTCCGAGCTACAATGTATTTAAGCAGCGATTTATCTAAAGGAAGTATAGAGTTATTTGCTGTACCGAATTGCGGACAAGATATTACCGGAACCGAAAAAGCAAAAGATGGAAAATACGATGTTTGTACAATACCAATTACGCCAACCGCCATTGAATTTGCCGATGCGGAAAGAAAGATTACAGGAGCATCTCAAGCGGGATCTATAATAAAAAACCCTGATTACTCGGCGGAACCAGTGTGTCCCGATAAGTTTTTAAAAGAAGGCGAAGCGGAAGACGAGACTAACAAAACAACTAAAAAAGATTATTATAATATTCAATCTTTTAGAATAAACGGCTCAGCAGGAGTGGTAATAAAAAGTAATGCTGGTAATTGTCGTTATTTTGATGTGAACAGTAACGAAAGAAGAGGAAACTGTTTTACTAATCTGCAAGGAACTGCGGTAAGTGGATATGCAAATGGAGAAATTCCACAATCAATAATGGTTATTCCTTTAAATCAATAATTATATTTTATGAAGTATAAAAAAATATTAGCTATTGAAATTATTGCCACTTCCCTACTCTTATCTAGCGGGACAGTCTTTGCCATGGATTGGCCAACAATAGCCGGAAAAACCCTTAATGAAAGTTCAGGCATTGCCGATATAGTCAGCTACGGTTTTGTTACTGCAGTTGCTTTTGGAGCAATTATAATGTTTGTTGTGATTATGGAGGCCGGACTGCGAATGATCACAGGAGAAAATTCTGGTCAAGCAAAAACTAGACTGAGGAATGGTATTATTGGTTTTGCTCTTTTGCTTCTTACTTACGCTATTATTAATACAATAAATTCTAACATATTAGGAATGCAGAGCTTGGAAACCCCATGTATCAATGGGGTGTCGGCCGAATATACCAAAACAGTTGACGGAAAAGAAAAAAAATATAAAATTTGTGCCAATACTAGCCAGCCAAGTATTCCGGATCATGTGGAAGACAAGGGAGAAAGCTTTACTTCATGCAGCCTTAAGGCAGCTATTGGTTTTAATAAAGAAAATTATCAAGGAAAACCATCTATTCTATTTGATGATCAAAGTAGCAAAGACTGTAGGGATCCGAATATGGTAAAATTAGCCGGATTCAAATCAATGAGACTTGTTGGAAAACAAGACGGAATTTATCTTTACGATAAAAGTGGACGTGAGTTGGAAGACGATTCTCCGGGGCCTCTTTATTTTGACGCTGGGAGCAGTGACTTAGGATCAAGTAACTTTGATAATAAAACAAAATCAATAAATGTAATAAGCAATTATTATCAAAAAGACGCATCAGGGCAAGAGTCTGATGGAATTTATCGCGGAGCAGTACTATTTGAAAATCCTGGATACAGAGGCAAGTCAGTTGTTGTTGATAGTAATAACCAATCGCTTAAGCAATCCAATATCGTAGGTAGCGAAACAGATTTAGCCGGAAAAGTTTCTTCTTTGGTATCTTTTAAAAAAACATTAAAAAGCAACACAACCAAAGATTACGTTTATCTTTATGCAGTCAAAGATTGTGGAGAAAATCTTAGTAAAGATAAGGATATAATTAACGCAGACGGAGGTGGAGATATTATTAACCCCAAGCCAAAAGCTCCCATAAATGGAGAGTGTGGAGATGCTAATGGGAAAAACTTTTTATCCGTCCCAGTTAATGGCTTGTGTAAAGCAGGAAAATCTTCGGGCGTGGAGATTGATAAAGAAACATACAGTTGGTCGTGCGTCGGAAAGAATAAAGGAAAAACCGTTGAATGTTCGGCCAGTGCAAAAGAGAAAAAACCTCTTCCTGGGTGGCCATTTAAAACATCTCTTTTTACCGATATCTTTACTGGATCAAGAATGCTAGAAATTTATTCTGACTCATTCGGAGACCGTCCTACTATTCTTTATACTAAAGACACCCCTGCCTATCTTGGGGGGGATGTTATTCAAAATGATTCTGTTGATAATGTAGGGCCAACATATTATAGTTATTACAAGTTGAATTCTGACTTATCTTCTTCTGGTGGAAAAATCTGTGCCGATGTCTATCTTAGTAAGGATGAATTTTATTCTAAATGTTTCAACCTTAATGCCACCCCTATTGCCCCAACAATGAATATTGAGCCAATATATTCTTTTGATAGCTATGGTAATGGCTTGGTTAATTTTAGAGTTACTGTGACTAGCAAAGACCCTTCTCCTTCTAGCGACTTCCCATCAAATACTTATTATTACGATGCTTTGATATATTACGGATCTAAAGAAAAGGCCATTAATCACACCATTACCGAATACAACGGTTATGAGCTTGATCCAGTGTGTACCGAGTCTGCATGTTATAAAATACCTTTAGAGGACTATGCAGCAAGTAACAAAGTTTTTACAACTGAAAAAGGAGGAATTGGCCATAATTTTTCTAATGATAATTATTGCATCACGGTTGTATCGGTTTATAGAGAAGAGTATTGGCAATATTTTAATCCAGGATATGGCGAAATACGTACCCTTCTTTATAAAACTTACACAACCAAATGTGTTCCAGCAAACTCCAATTATTCGGTTAATGGAGTTTGTGCTCCAGAAGCATATGTGTTACAAGACGGAACCCACGAAGAGCTTTGCGCTTCTGGGAGAGTAGAAAAAGACTGGAAGGACGCTACTTGGGGTCAGGTCATGGACGGCACAGCTAAATGGACTTGCAAAGGAATATCAGGAGGAAAAGATGCCCAATGCTCGGCAATTATAGGAAAAGGTCAGGGAGATAGAGGGACTTGTGGAGACATAAAGCACCCTTGTGTAACAGGAAAGGAGAAAGACATGAAATTTGAAAATGGGACTTGGACTTGGGTTTGTTATGGTGCTTCTACCTTAAAATATTGTTCAGAAAAACAAGAAGACGGAGTTTGTGGTAGCGGGACAGTAAACAAAGATGATCTTGGGAGAATGAATATGTCCGATCTTTGTAAGGCAGGAAAAAGCTCTAACGTTAGTCCAGCTGGATATAACGCTTGGACTTGGGTTTGTGAAGGAACTGGAAAAGGAAAAAACAGCGGAGAATGCAAGGGAGAAACAACAGAAGACGGAGAATGTGGAACAACTAAAAATGAATGTAAAAAAGGAGTATTGACTGAGCCAGCAACTACTCCTATTGAAGGCTATTGGTATTGGACTTGCAAAGGAACTGGAGGAGGAAAAAATGACAATAGTTGCAAGGTAAAATATATACCCAATACGAGCATTATAAATAAAGAAAATTATTTTGCAAGTATAGGAGCGGAATTGTTAAAAGCAATAAATGAACCATTAGAAGTTGCCGATAAAGCAATTACTATTGCGGTAGAAAATATAAAAAAGACAGCCAAGGCAGATAAAAAAGTTATGTTTGCTGATTTAAGCACCGACACAACTAGCACTTCAGAGACCGACAATGGACTTGCCTATGATGAAGTTGAAAACGGATATAAAGCTAAAGCAGGAGGAATGTATGATATTTGCAAAATAGAGATACCGAAACTAAAACAAGGAATGATTTTATCTTCTCTTGAAAAAACAATATCAGAAGAATGCGAAGGACTATTTGAAAAAAAAGGAGGAGGAGCTTATGATATAATATCTTTCAAGATGGGTGCCAGAGCAGGGGTATTAATCAAGGGAGACAATGAAAATTCTCTGTATTGGGACATGACTACTGTAGAAAAAAGTGGTAATTGTATTGGAGACATAAGAGGTTCAGATATTTTTAATACCGATATTCTTGGAAAGACAGTAAAACCAAAAACAATAACAGTTTTTCCAACAGACTAATAATTTAATCTATGTCTTATTATAAAAAATTATTGACACTAATAATTACTATTACTCCCCTGTTTTTGTTCAGTGGAGTGGCTTTTGCTGCCATGGAATGGCCTGTTATCGCTGGGGTAACCTTAACCGAAAAAACTTGGGCAAGTTACTTGTTTGTAGCCGGAGTTTCCATAGGTGTTTTAATCGGCACCTTAGTTATTGTGACACAAGGCATTACCATTCTTTTCTCTGCTGGAAATGCGGGTAAGATCAATGAGGCTAGAAAGAAAATCTTCGGAGCTTTATTTGGGGTAGCTATTTTGGGAGGCGCTTTTGCTATTATCAACTATCTTAATTCTAGCATGCTTAATAGTGGAAAAGTTGCTGAACCCCCAAAAGCAATAATAACCGAACCTACAGGAATATATTTGAAAGCAGGAGAGGAAGAGTTTCAACTTTCAAATAGTCTAACAAGTCTTGCAACCTATAATTTTGATAATAAAGCAAACATTGTTGAAATAAAACAATCAAATAGTGACAGTAAATATGCAGCAATATTTTTTAGCGACTCTGATTATAGAGGTAGGTGTGCTTTTTTTGGAAAAGATGGTTCTCAAGGAGGTTCGCTCCCCTTCAAGGTCAGATCAGTATATGTATTTAAAACAAAAGAAGTTGGCGCCGATCCAGCCGTAGTAAGTGTTTATACTGATGATAATTGTGGCGTAGGAATAGAAGAAACAAAAGGGCCATTTTATCCAGTGCAAAAAGAATTTAATGCCTACAAAGATTTTGAAAAAATGACAGATAAGAGCGGTCATTGGATAGATGCTTCGTCGCTAAAGATTAAAAGCAATAATGTATTAGTTTTAATTCAGACGAGAGATAAGGAAAATTGTGCCGAGGGAGACGAAGAGTGTCCTCATTGTCAGCTAATAACAAAAACATCTCAAAACGAAACTTGTTATAGGCTCAAAGATTCATATGTGTACAACAACAACAGTATAGATACTATTATGCCTGGATGGATAAAGCTATTTTCAAAGAGTAATTAAAAAAATCCGCCTTAAGCGGATTTTAAATAGTTTTCAGTAAGTCTTATCCAATCGTCCAAAGATAGTGTTTCAGCTCTTTGGGCGTTTTTAATATCAGAGTCTATTAATATTTTTTCTATTTTATCCCTCTCCCCTATTTGAGTTAGGTTTTTTAATAGTTGTTTTCTGGGAGAAGAAAAACCCGTTTTTAAGACTTTAAAAAAAGTTTTAATAAAATTTTTATCGTAATTAATTTTTTTAGGAATAAGAGAAATAACCGCACTGTCAATTTTTGGTTTTGGGTGGAAGCAGTTTTTTGAAACAATAAAATTTATCTTTGGGGTGGCATAAAAATTAGTACTGATTGAAAGTAATGAGTTGCCACTTTTATTGCAGATTCTTTCTGCGACTTCTTTTTGAATCATCAGCGTAATAGATTCTGGAACCTTTTCATTTTCAAGAAGCAAGCGAATCAAATGCGATGTTAAATAATAAGGAATATTGGCCACCACTTTATATTTTTTCGGCAGTTTTTTAAACAGTTCACTGTTTGGATTTTTTAACTCCTCTATAGCATCGCTATTGATTATTTCAACATTATCTATCCCCTTTTCTCTAAGAGAATTAGCAAGCCACTCAGCGACCTTGTTATCCATTTCTATCGCAATTACTTTTTTGGAGTTTGTGGCCAAGATTTCGGTAATTGTACCAAGCCCTGGGCCTATTTCCAGAATAACATCTTTCTTGTTTATATTACTTGCCTCCGCTATTTTTCTAATAATATTTCCATCGTGAAGGAAATTCTGTCCAAGGCTTTTTTTAGCCGAAAAACCCGCTGTTTCCAGTGTTTTTTTAATGCTTCCGCTTGTGGAGAACTCGGTTGACATAGGGGGTAAAAAGATTAAAATAGTATTATATATCTGATATTGGAATAGAAACTATTAAATTTCAAGAGCTTATTTTAAGAGAATGAACAAAAAATTATTTTTGGACAATCATAGAGCCAAGAAAAACAAACTAATTAGCTTCATCAAGACCCCCAAAGGTCGTTTTTTTGCTGTTGTTTTGTGTTTCGTTTTTCTTTTAGCCATCAGTCTTAATCCTTTTGAAAAAGGTAAAAACAGTAATGTTTGGGCTGATCAAGTATCAGAATTTATCAACCTAGATCAAGGGGTCTTGCCAGTAAGCAGTACAATGTTAGTGAGTGATAATGGCGTTGCTTCTCCAATTAGTTCTCCCTTATTTGTTTCTTCCGAAAATTTGGCAGCTTTAATGCAGTCTGATACAAATAGCGAACAACAGGACAATAACTCTATTATCAAGTATACGGTACAAAAAGGTGAAACTATCTCAGAAATTGCTGAAAAATTCAGCATTTCTACCGAAACCATATTGCTTGCCAATGAACTTTCCAGCATGAAAATTAAAGAAGGACAGGAATTAGTAATCCTTCCAATTAGTGGAGTAATGCACATGGTAGAAAAAGGCGAAACAATTGAGTCCATTGCCAAGCAATACGGTTCTGATTCTCAAAAGATAGCAGAATTCAACAATTTAAACGGCAATAAAGATGTATATCAGGGTGATGTTTTGATTATTCCAGATGGAAAGCCTATAAAAACTCCAACTAAAGTTGCGACAGGCGGTAAGCCCGAAAAAGTTGAAGACACTAGTGTTGATGATATTCCTTCCCCATCAGATGATAATTCTCAGATAAGTTCAACTTTCATCGTTCCAACCAAAGGTCTCTTAACGCAAGGTGCACACTACTCATATACTAGCGGTGGAAGAAACTATTATACTGCCGTAGACATAGCTAATGATATTGGAACTCCAGTTGTAGCTGCTGCTGCTGGAACAATTCAGATTGTGAAAAAGGTTTGGCCATACGGAAACTATATTACCATTGTTCACGACAGCGGAGTGACTACTCTTTATGCTCACTTAAGCGCCTTTGCTGAAGGAGCACTTCCAGGACAAAGAGTTTCTCAGGGGCAGGTTATTGGATTTATGGGAAACACGGGACACATCGTAGCTTTTAGAGGTGGAAATGGAAGCCATTTACACTTTGAAGTTAGAGGAGGAACAAATCCTATGACTAGAAGAGCGGTCGGGTCAAAAGTTAGCTACTAATAAACACAAAGATAAACAGAGGCAAGAGCCTCTGTTTTTAGTTTTGTTTGCGATAAGCAATAGCCTCGGAAACGTGGGATAAAGAAATTTGGTCGCTTTGATCAAGATCAGCAATAGTGCGAGCCACCTTTAATAATCTATGATAACCTCTAGGGGAAAGTTTTCCAGAATCAACCGCTAATTTTAGAAGAGCAGTAGAATCTTCGCCAAAAGAGCAATATTTTTTTATTTGGCCAACATTCATTTCCGAATTCAAGCTTATCCCCTGCCCTGTAAATCTGTTGTATTGAATCTCTCTTGCCTTAGCAATATTTTGTTTTATTTTTTCAGCTTCTTCTGGATTATTTTCAGCATTTAATTTATCAAATTTTATTCGTGGCACATTAATAGATATATCTATTCTGTCTATTATTGGTCCCGACAATTTTCGTCTATACATTTGTATTTGAGAGCTACTACAAACACAATCTTTTTCATTGTCTCCATAAAAACCACAAGGACAAGGATTGGCAGCAACAACAAGCGAAAACTTTGTCGGCAAAGTTATTCTATGTTTACTGCGAAGAATTGTTATCTCTCCTTCTTCTAATGGCTGTCGTAAAGCTTCTAAGATGTTTCGGTGAAACTCGGGAAACTCATCTAAAAAGAGGATTCCCTTATGAGCTAATGTTATTTCTCCAGGAATAGGAGGGTTTCCTCCGCCAAGAATTGAAGCTTCAGATGAGGTATGATGCGGGGCACGAAAAGGAGGGTTTGTAATTAGCGGATAATTATCTTTTAAAGCTCCAACAAGGCTGTAAATTTTTGTCACTTCAAGTGAGTCGTCGTTGTTTAATTGTGGTAAAAGACTAGACATTGCCTTGGCTAACATAGTTTTTCCAGTCCCTGGAGGTCCTTCCATTATTATGTTGTGTCCTCCAGCCGCAGCAATCTCTAATGCCCTCTTGGCATATTCTTGTCCTTGAATCCAAATAAGAGCATTAAATAGCGAGGTGTCTCGGTTTTCACTTTTTTGCTTTTCTGGTTCAATATATGTTCTCCCTTCAAGATAGGCTAGGCATTCAGCGAGCGTGTTAACGCCAATTACTTTAATCCCCGAAACAAGGGCTGCTTCACTAGCATTTTCTTTTGGCAATATCAGTTCTTTGAATCCGCTTTCCTTTGCTTTTATTGCGATTATAAGGGCTCCCCTAGCCTTTCTAATGCTTCCATTGAGAGATAACTCTCCAATGATTAATTTTCCCTCTGGATTAAAGCGTGCTTGTTTTGATCCAATCAAAAAAGATAATGCAATTGGAAGGTCTAAAATGGCTCCTTCCTTTTTTGTGTCAGCTGGAGCAAGACTAATAATGGTTTTTAAATTTTCACTAGATGGTTTTTTAAGCAGGCTGTTTTTAATCGCAAGATCAATTCTTTCTTTTGCCTCTTCAATGGACTTTGAAGCAAGTCCAACAATACTAAAAGACCGTAATCCTTTCATACATTCTGCTTCTACTTCTATTATCTGCGACTCCAATCCGAAGATATTTGCTGAAAATATTTTAGAAGACATAATTGAAATTCATAATTGTTAATAAAAACTTAAATATCAAAAATGCAATTGCTTAAAAATAAAAAAAGTCCGCTTTATTAGCGGACTCTTGGTCTCTTTCTCTAAGTATTTATATTTTATGTGCGTTGCACGTTTTTGCTTCGGGAATAGCTCTAAGTCTTTCCTCTTCTATCTCTATTCCGCAAGTCTCACATTTGCCATAAGTCTTGTTTTCTATTTTTTCAAGAGCATTATTTACGTCTCTGAGTTTTAGCTCAAGGGCATGCTCTATTGCAAGAAGGTTTTCATATTCTTCTACTTCGTCCTCTTCACATTCAACATCGTCACAATTTTCTCCAGCAGGAAAGTTTGTGTTCCAATCATCTCCAACCTTATTCTTTGTAGCAAAAGATTTTAATTCATCTTCTACATTGCTCTTACTATTCTCTAATTTTTGTTTTAATTCTTTTAATAGTTCTGGATTCATAACTTTGTCTTTATTATTTTTTACTCTTCATTCTCATCTTCTTCCTCCTCTTCCCCACTAGCCTCAGCAGGGGCTTCCTGTTTATTTTTTACTCTATCAGAAATTTGAGAAATTTGAATTTTTATATTCTGTTCTTTTTTTACATTAATATCGGATATTTTATCACGATAAGTTTTTACCTCTCCAGAAATTGTTTGATATCTTTCTTTTAGCTTTTCTCTTTCTTTCTCTGCTTTTGCTAAAGAGTCTTCAATTTTCCATCTTTCTGTTTCTATATCTCTCCTAGCTCTTTCAGCATTCTTTCGTTGTTGTTCTAAAGACCTAATTTCGTTTTCCGTTCCTGCAGCATCAGTTCTTTTTTCTAGTATTTTAATTTCCTCCTCAGATAATTTTTCTTTATTTTTTATTTCCGCTAGGTTTCTTTCTAATTCGCTCTTTAATTTAGTATTTTCAAACATCCTATCTTTAATAGCAAAAGCCTCTGTTTCTACTTTTTCTAAGTCTGTTTGAATTGTTCTTTTTTGTTGTTCAAGTAATATGTCTTCCCTATCTCTGCGCAATATTTCCAATTCCAAATTAAGCTCTCTTTCTTTTGAGGCTATTTTTTCAAAATTGTATTCACATTCATTTAATTGAGCTCTTAAGGATTTTATTTCATCCTCTTTTTCTTCTTGTTCAAGCACAACATCGCTTCTTTGATCTTCAATCTTCCATCGCTCCTTTTCAAATGTTCGTTTTTCGTCAACGCTTTGAGAGGCATTTTCTTGTCCTTCAATTGTCTTTTTAACTTCTTCTATTCTTTCTTTGCGCTCCGTTATTAATTCTAATTTCTTTTCTGCTCTCTCTATTTCTAATTCTAATTCTTCTTTTCTTTGCTCAAAAGGAACCTTTTCTTCAAGCACCTTGCTAATAGCTTCTTCGGTATCAAAAGTAGCATCAGTAATTCTTCTGAGTTTTTCTTCGTCTGTTTCTTCTTTCTTTCTTTTGATTTCTATTAGATTATTTTCAGCCTCTTGAGCAAGTCTTATTTTTCGTTTTTCTTCCTCCTCCTCAGAATTTTTTCTAGTTTCCACTAATCTTTCTTTTGCTTTTTTGTTAAACGAATCCATCTCGGCTTGTTTTGTGAGCTGCTCAATAGATGGCATTTCAGGAACAATTATTTCTGATTTTGACTTTGGTGACTTTTCTTTTACTTGTCTACCAGATATTGCATCCGCAATGCTTGTGATTTCGGGTATTGTTTTTGATTCTTTAGGTATCTCAATTTTAGGAGGAGCATCCATTTCTAATTTTTCTTTTTCTAGTTTTTCCCTTTCTTGTTTTTCTAGTGCTAAAATTTTCTCCAGCTTCTCTCTTTCTAATTTTTCTTTTTCACCATTCTCTCTTTCTAATTTTTCTTTTTCTTCTTTTTCTTTTGCAGCTTTTTCTAACTTTTCTTTTTCTAGCTTTTCCCTTTCTAATTTTTCTTTTTCTAATCTTGTTTTTTCAACAATTTCTTTTTCTAGTCTTTCCTTCTCTGCCTTTTCTCTTGCAATCTCTCGCTCAATTTTTTCCTTTTCAATCCTTTCCTTCTCTGTCCTTTCTCTTTCTTGTCTTTGTTTTTCTGCTGCCTCTTTCCCTAGCTTTTCTTTTTCTTTGGCTTGAGTAAACTTTTCATGAGCTTCCCTCGCAATTCTCTCTTTTTCTTCTTTATTAAGCTCATCTTTTACAACAGGGCTAGGCTTTTTGGGTGCAACTGAAGCAACCGTAGTATTAAATGCAGGAATTTGATTTATTGATTTTTGTTGATTTTGAGTAGCAGAAAAATCGTTCAGATTGCCCACCTGCTTTTGAGTTGTTTGGAATGGAGTTGCGATTAAAGGTTCAATAGTCGTTTTCGGTAAGTCCTTGGGAATTTCCAACGATTTATTTTCTGCCTGAGCCAAATCTTTTTTCATTGTGCGGATTTGGCTTTTTTCTATTCTAAGGTTTTCCTCCATAGAAAGTAAGAGAATTAATTAATTTATTTTTTAGCTTGTTTTAATGATAAATTAATACGACCCTGTTCGTCAATAGAGATAACTTTTACAGGGATAGTATTTCCAACTTTTAGAACGTCTGTTACTTTTGCAACTCTCTTTTCATCAAGTTCAGAAATATGAACCATGCCTTCTTGCCCTGGTAAAAATTCTACAAAAGCACCAAAGTCAAGTATTCTTTTTACTGTTGCGTTTTGGAATATCTCCCCTACTGAAACTTCGTGAGTAAGATTTTTAATCCATTCAATTGCCTTTTCTCCATTTTCTTTTTTATCAGCAGTGACATAAACTTCTCCAGAGTCTTCAATGTCAATTGTAACATCGCAAGCATCAATAATTTCGTTTATCATTTTTCCTCCTGGTCCAATAACGTCACCAATCTTTGAAGGATTAATTTTTAAGATATAAATTCTTGGAGCAAATTTTGATATATCAGCTCTAGGGGCTGGCAACACGGCCAACATTTTTTCAAGTATTTCTAATCTTGCTATTTTTGCTTGAGCAAGGGCTTCGTTAACTATTTTTTCAGTAATTCCACGGACTTTGATATCCATCTGAACTGCAGTAACACCCTCTTTTGTTCCTGCTACCTTAAAATCCATATCTCCAAAGTGATCTTCTTCTCCTTGGACATCTGTAATAATTTTATAAATCTTATCTTCCGTACTTTTTGATTTGTCCATATCAAGCATTAGTCCCATTGCAATTCCCGAAACAGGGGCTTTGATTGGAACGCCTCCATCCATAAGAGCTAAGCAAGCTCCACAAGTAGAAGCCATTGAGCTTGATCCATTGGAACATAGCACCTCTGAAACAACTCTAATTGTATAAGGAAAAATAGTAGCATCCGGCAAAACTCCACGAAGTGCTTTTTCTCCAAGCATTCCATGTCCAATTTCTCTTCTTCCTGGCCCACGTATCGGTCTAGTCTCTCCAACGCAGTATGGTGGGAAGTTGTAGTGATGCATAAATCTTTTCTTGCCTTGTATTTCCATTTCTTCCATCACCTTTTGGTCTCCTGGAGCTCCAAGGGTTAAGAATGAGATTACTTTTGTTTGTCCTCGGCAAAAAACACCAGTGCCATGAATTCTATTTAAAATGCCTGCATCACATTCAATATTTCTAACTTGCTTAGAGTTTCTTCCGTCAATACGGATATCATTTTTAATTGCACCATCGTGCATTGTTTTTTCGGCTTCGTATTCAAAAATATGATGGGCGGATTTTACTTTTTCTTCCTCTTCGTATTTTTTTAAGTATTCAGAAAATTCTTCTTTTATTCCCGAGAGAGTTCCCTCTTCAAACATGGCCTTCTCTAGCTTTCCTGCTAAAAATTGTTTGACATCAGTCTCTAGTTCTTCGTCCTGTATTGATTGCTTTAGCTCAATTTTTGGTTTGCCGATTTTTTTAACAATGTCTTCCTCAAATGAAAGCATTTTGTTCGCAAACTCTCTTCCCGAGAACATTACCTTAGCAACTGTTTCTTCGGAAACCTCTTTTAGTTCAGCTTCAATCATATTTACCAAAATATCTTTACCCGATTCTGATCGGAGGAAAGAAACAGTCATATCAAGCTTTGTGTCCTCTTTATCCTCAACCATTGGGAAAACAATCATTTTTCCATCTTTTTCTCCAAATTTTATTGGAGTAAGTGGTCCATTCCATGGGATGTCGGAGGCAGATAAAACTAGAGACGCAGCAAAAAGACCAAGGACCGCTGGGTCTATAGTCTTATCCCAAGAAAGGCAAGTAACAATAACTTGCACTTCTCTTTTAAGTCCCGCAGGAAACAAAGGTCTGATTGCACGATCAATAAGACGAGAATTAAGAATGCACTGGTCTGTTGGTCTCCCTTCCCTCTTTTGAAATCTTGATCCGAATATTTTTCCAACAGCGTAAAATTTTTCTTCGTAAAGAGTTGTTAGTGGAAAAAAATCAAGCCCCTCAATTTCTTTGGGGGACATGACACAGTTTGCCATAACGCAAGTATCGCCATATTTTACAAAAACAGAACCATTTGCTCTTTCGGCTAGGTCCCTAAACTCTACTTTTATTGTCTTGCTTTCATCTAGCTTTAGTTCAAAAGATTCAATTTTCATAGGGTTCTTGACGTATAAATTTTTAAAATTCTTAGACTGTTTGTATTTTTAAACCTACCTTCTTTGCTACTTCAACATACTTTGCTTCGTTATTCTTTTGAAGGTATTTTAAAAGCTTTCTTCTTTTAGAAACCATTTTTAGAAGTCCCTTTTTTGAGTGAACATCTTTTTTGTGTATCTTTAGATGATCAAGCAATCTTTCTATTTCTTCTGAAAGAATTGCTACTTGAACTTCTGCTGATCCAGTATCATTGTCGTGAATTTTAAAATCATTGATGATTTTTGCTTTTTCTTCTGTTGAAATCATAATTTTATTTTTACAGTTATCTTTTTAAAAACATTACTACTTTTAACTTATTGTGAGAAAAGATTAATTTATTTTGTTTTACTATTTTTTTATAGTAATAAATTCTTCTTTATTTTAATTTTTAAAATTCAATCGCTGTGCCCCGTGGGAATAATGGATTCGCCTTCATCACTTCTTACTAGAAGTTCTTCAGGCCTGCTTTTGAACCAGTCGTTCAAAAGCTTCGAATCCACCACTGCACTTTCGTGGCTTGGAATCCTTTTCGGCGTTTTAATTTTCAAACATCAATTCGTATTGGTGCCCCGTGGGAATAATGAAAATATAATTATGGGATTCGTCTTTAAATATTTTTCTGCTGAAAAATTTTAAAGACCCGACTCGGCCTCAGACAGGCCTCCGTCTTCGAATCCCCCACTGCACTTTCGTGGCCTGGGAATCCTTTTCGTCATTTTAATTTTCAAACATCAATTCGTATTGGTGCCCCGTGGGAATAATGGATTCGCCTTCATCACTTCTTACTAGAAGTTCTTCAGGCCTGCTTTTGAACCAGTCGTTCAAAAGCTTCGAATCCCCCACTGCACTTTCATGATTTGGAATCCTTTTCGTTATTTTAATTTTCAAACATCAATTCGTATTGGTGCCCCGTGGGGGATTCGAACCCTCGACCTTGAAGTTAAGAGCTTCCTGCTCTACCGACTGAGCTAACGGGGCAAAGTTTATTTTGACTTATTCATAAATTGAAAAACCCAGTCTTGAGCACCGATTAGCTTGAGGAATGCTTCTACGATAATATAGGCACTAAAAATAAGAACTATTCCTATTGCTCCATAAATAATCATATTTTTCCCTTCATTGAATTTTCCGGGGTCACCCATTGACGTCATCATCTTGAATCCAGCAAAAGCAAACCAAAGTATAGCCAATGCTGGTACCAAAGTATAAAGAATAAAATTTATTACACCAGGTATTAATACATAGAGTAAATCGTTGAGGGTGCAAGCTTCTTCGCCTTCGTTACCGCAGGGTACCAAACCAGCAGCATAGATACTGAAGACAGGGGCAAACACTAAAACTAAAAAAAATAAACAAAAAAACACCTTAAGATATCTTGTTTTAGTTTTATGTGTCATAAGGTATATATTAAAAATTACCTTGTTAGAGTATAGCATTTTTTATCTAAAAATCAAGGGCTTCGGAGTCAAAAACCCCTATTTTTATTGACAAAAAGCAGTAATTGTATAAAAATATTAATATGAACATTGAAACTCATTGCAGTGGCAGTGGCGAGAATTGTAAAGACTGTCATTCTAAAGGCGATGAAGGTTGCCCTGCTGGGGCACCAGAAGAAACGGAAATTTAATAGCTATTTCACAAAAGAAATAGCTTTTGTTTTTTTGTCTACTGAAAAACCTCACTTTTTAATGATTTTACTAAATTATCAAAAAGCCCGCCTCAAAGCTCAGTCAGCTTTTTGGCCTTAATTTGAGTACAAATTAAGCCTGGCTCGTGACCAGTCGTCACTGCGCCTTCGATTCCCTCCGAGGGGGTCTATATATACAAAAACAATCTAGACCTTATTGGTAGTTTCTTCGGGAATCGCCCTTAAATAAATTTTTGCTAAAATTTTTTAAGGGCCTGGCTCGGCACCTGTCTGTTTCGCATAAAAATTTGCTAATTTTTTGCTCAACTCCCGCCTCAGGCTCAGCCAGCCTTCCGACCTTGATTATTATTAAATAATCAAGCCGCCTTCGATTCCCTCCGGAAACAGATATACAAAAAAGAGGCAAAAGCCTCTTTTTTGTATATATTATGTGCCCCCGGAGGGAATCGAACCCCCATCAGCGGTTTCGAAGACCGATACTCTATCCATTGAGCTACGGGGGCTGATATGAATATTATAAGTATTCATATTTATTTTTCAAGCTTTTTTCTTGATGCAACCTTCTTTGCTTTTGGCTTTTTGTTATCCAGTTTTTTCTTTTTATCCTTTGGTTTCTCTTTCTTCGTGGCTACTACTCCGCCTGCTGGCCTCTTTCTCAAAGCACTAGTCTTCGTCGCTTTCTTTTTTGTTGATTTGGAAACTTTTGTTTTTCTAATCTTTTCAGCACTTAAAGCACTAGCAGTTTCATTTATTTGTTCTTGTTGCTTTTCCAATTCTTTTCTTCGTTTTTTAAAAAGAGGGACATCGTCTTGATCAAAGAATAGCCTGTTTTCAATTAACTCCTTTTTCCCTTCAAAAGGGAAAATATCCTTCAGTGGGAATAATCTTTTTATGACTAAAACGAATAATGCAAAAATTATTAGTAAGAAAGCATTCCAGAGGTCTATGCTAGCAAACGACATAGTAACACCCAAAAGAACAGAAATAATTACTGCTACGGGCACTGTCCAAAGCAATGAAAAAATAATACAAACTAGTAGCATTATTAAAACTAATGGAAAATACAGGGGTAGCAATGCTCCAAGCAATACCGGAAACCCTTTCCCCTCTTTAAAATCAAAAAATGGAGACCAGCTATGTCCAACTATACTAGAAATTCCACAAAGTGCTTGAACTTGAAGCGGGACTCCAAACATTGATGGCAAGAGCACAGCAACAAAACCTTTTAAGAAGCTTAATAGAAAAATAGTAAATTCCTGAAGACTCAAAACGGAATTGCTTTTTTTAGAATCAGGAAATAATTTAATAGCTATGTGTTCTAGTGGCAAAAGCCCCAAAATATAAGCATTAACAATAAAGAGAAAATAAATGAAAATATCGTTAGTCATTTAGATATGTTTTATTTTTAATTTTTTTTAATTGATCTTTAATGCGTGATGTGTGCGCAATTATAATAAGTGGAGTTGTAATCAAAGCTGCCCAGAATAATTGAGGAGCGGCTAGCCCGATATAAAAAACACCAATAATTTCTCCAATTAGCCTGCCAACTATTTGCTCAGAAGCAGCTCTCTTAAAAAACTTTTTACTTATTGGCCTTCCTGCAAAAATTTCACCAATAAACATACAGGAAAGAAGAACAATAAGATAACCTACAAAAGCCTTTGGGCTGTAAAACAATATTACTCCAAAAAAAGAAGCAGCTCCCCTTCCCCCTTTGAAATTAAGAATTGGTGAATAATTATGACCTAATACTGCAAAAAAAGTTGCAAGAGTTATTGCAATTACAGAATTTTCAATCAATCCAGTGGCAATATATGTAGCTAAAACTGCCTTGCCAGCATCCAGTAGAAAAACACAAACAAAAGATAGCACCCCAATAACTGATCCATATTTTCTATTTGAAGCACGAAGAGTATTTAAGGCTCCAGTATTTTTTGAGCCAGAGGTACGAAGATCTTCCTTTAACGCAATTTTTCCAAAAAAATATGCGAACGGAATTGAACCAAGACAGAATGAAACTATTGAAACTATAATGTAGATTATTATATCTTCCATGATTACTTATTTATTTATTATTCAGCAACACAGCAAATAAGAGTTCCGGGGCCGACATGGGCTCCAATTACACAACTTGTTAAGCTTACGAATTCTATATTTACCTTATCACCGTATTTTTCATTAACTTCATTAATAAATTTTTTTGCGTCATCAAGAGTTCCTGCGTGGCTAATAATCATTCGGCATATCTTCCCCTCGCTCAAAGGTTTCTTTATTTGCGAATCAAGCTCTTTTAGTAGAGCCGTTGGAACATCTTTAGCTTGCATTTTTAGGGTTGATGGTTTTATCTCTCCGTCTTTTATCATTAAAATTGGCCTCATTCCAATCTTTTGCATTTGATTTACAAGCATTGCCAAAGTATGATTTATTCTTCCACCTGCTTCTAGCCAATCAGCATTTCCAAGTGTTGCAAAAAGTTTTATGTTTGCAGAAAAATCTTTTAGTTTTTCAAGAATTTGTTCTATGCTCATTCCTTCTTTTGAAAGCTCGGAGGCTTTCATTGCAATAAACGACTCGGCTGCATCAGCATTAAGTGAATCAAAAATAAAAACCCTTTTTTGATTTTCAGGAGTCAGCATTTTAAATGCCTGCAAAGCAGAATTATAAGCACCAGAAAGCTTTGAAGAAATTACAATACAAAGGACAGCTTCTGCAGTTTGCAATCCTTCCTCAAAGGATTTTTTATAAATTCCGATAGATGGCTGAGATGTTTTGGGGCCACCTGTTATTTTTGTTTTTGCAACCTCGCGCATCTTGTCATAAATACTTTCTCCTTTTACATTTTCTCCTTCTGGCCAATTAACCTTGAAGTCAACAATAGTTAGTTCGTATTTTGCAATGGTCTCTGCGGTGATTGAAGCACTAGTACCAATAATAATGTTTAAAGGTTTCATATCTTTAATTTTAATTTAAGATTGCAATTGTTGCAATGGACATTCTCAATAACAAGTTCCGGAAAAATCGGACTGGAATTAATTTGCATTTTCATCCCACGAAAGAGCAATTGCACCTGGTCCTGCGTGCCCTCCAATAGTTGGACAAAGCTTGTTTATGAAAACAACTTCAACGTTATTTAATAATTGAATTGCGTTCTTAAGTCTTTCGGCATTTTCAAGACTATCAGCATGAGTTATCCCGACTAATATTTTTTGTCCGCTTTTTCTAATTTTTTCTGTTCTTTTAGTAAATTCGTCAGCAAGCGAATCAGCTAAGTTTTTAACGTTTCTTTTAATTCCAATAATAGTTAATTTTTCTCCCTTGAGTCCAAGTAATGGCTTGATCCCAGTTAATTTTTCCATTCCAGTCATTGGTATAAATTTTGGAACTCGCCCACTAGCTTCAAGCCATTTTGCCTTATCGTAAAAAGCAATTAGCTTGATATTTTTAACCTCTTTTTGTAATCGTTCATTTATTTCGTTGAGGCTCAACTTGGCTTCGTTTATCATTTTTGAAGCACGAAGAATAAGCAGTCCCAATTCACCAGTTCCCCCTTCAGAATCAAAAACAGTTATTTTTTTCTGGACTTCAGCTTGCATAAATTTTACTGCTTGAAGAGCAGAATTATAGGCACCAGAAACCTTTGATGAAACGGTGAAACAGATTATTTCTTCAAACTCATCCATCTTAGCTTTGTAGGCTTTTAAAAAATCATTAATAGAAGGCTGGGATGTTTTAATAAAACTATTGATTCCTAATTTTTCTGCCGTTCGTAATCGTTCATATATATCCCCTTCCAGTCCAGACAACTCTTGGTAATCCATTTTATAATTGATGACCGAAATGTTCATTTTTTTGATCATTTCTTCCGGTAAATCTAACGTTTCATCCGAAATTATACCAATACGTTTTTTAGTTATTTCTTCCATGAATTTTATTAAAAATTTCAATTATAAATATTTAAAAAAGAATTACGTCTCCGTTTTTCTTTCTATTTTTGCTTTGCAAAAACTACATTTAAAAGATTGCGAAGCAATTACCTATTTGTTTCCTCTCTTCTCCCCCTTTGGCACGTTCAAATTTCATAAACGCAATTCTTTTTGATATTTCTTTTTCTTCGCCTCTTGCTTTGACTGAAAGCAAGCAGTTAAATTCTTAGCAAAGAATTTATGTCGGAGAAAAAGAAATATCAAAAAAAAGAATTGCAAACCTTTTTAAATTTTATGCGATCCTTCTATTTAATCACCCATCCTACGATCAAGCTCTCAGGACAAGCATTTATACTAGTTACTGGGTCGGTTATGGTTACAAAAGGAACTTCGGTCTTAGTGATCGTTTTTAATTTCTTTCTTAATTCTTGAGCGTCTTCAGGATTATCTCCATGAGCAATTACTGCCCTCATCCTTGCCCCCTTCCTAATCTCCCTGTTGGAACTTTTTTCAATTTTTTTAAATAAAATTCCAGCCAAATCAGTTGACTTTATTTTTTCCAATGGAACCATTTTCCCATCTCTCATTTCAACGAGTGAGTAGTAAGTTTCTTTTGGTGCAAACCAAAAACTTTTTGCTTCTTTTTTCCACCAATTTGTATTTTCTAAAACACCATAAACACTAACTCTTGGAATAAAATCAGTTAGTCTTCTTATGATTTCATTCATATTACGCAATTCCTTTATCAGCTCTAATGCTTTTAAAACAACCAATGATTGCCCAGCGCTAATGTTTTTTGAATCAATTACGTACACTTTTTCTCTATCGCTAAATGGCAGCATTTCTCTAGCTTTTAGAGCCGAGGTGTAGTTACTAGAAAGCTTTGAACTAGAAACAATACAGAGTACTTTTTCATATCGTGCCAGTTGGTTTTTGTATGACTCAAAGAAAAATTCTGGAGAAATAGGATTGATTTTTGGTTTGTTTGTTATCCCCTGTTTCTTTGCTTCCTTTATTTTTTCGCAAACACTGCTTCCTGCTAGCGACTCACCTTCTGGCCAGTCAATTTTAAATGGAATAATTTCTATATTGTAGTGCTGGATAATCTTTTGTCCTAATCCTGCCCTTTCATCAATTACAATTCCAATTGAAACTTTTTCAATAGATTGTTCTCCAGCAACTTCTTTAGCCATGTCCTGTATTTTCAGACTTTCAATATCCCCCATTTCTTTTATAATGTCCCTTATTTCGTATGGGCTATCAGTATGGATGTGTATTTTTGTCTTGTGTCCGATTTGAATTACATCAAGGCAATTACCAAGATGGTGTAGTCTTGACCTAATTTTTTCTGTTTTGTAATCAGTATTGGTTAAAAGAGAAACAACTTCAAAACGATTGGACAATATTTGAATAAACCTTTTTGTTGCCATTTCTTCTTCTCCTTCAGCTTCTCCAGTCGCAAGTATCGTTTCTTCAACATCTGTATCAGAGTAAAGTTTTATGATATCAAAATATGCTTCAACAATCATTAAAAAACCAAGCCCCCCAGCATCAACAACTCCAGCGGTTCGTAATATCTCCATATGGTTTGGAGTTTCTAATAATGCTGTATTCGCCCTCTTTAATGCTAAATGAAATACCTTTATAATATCATTTTCTTTTTCGTTTTCTTTGAAAGTTGTTGCGAATGCATTCATTACATCCAATATAGTTCCCTCTTTTGGGTTTTGGACTGAATCCTTGGCGCGAATATAGGCTGATTCAAAACCTGTAGCTAATTTTTTGGTACTTAGCTTTTCTTCTCTAGGTAGTGCACTAAAAAACCCAGCCATCCAGCCAGTATAGATAATTCCAGTATTACCTTGAGCAGCTATTAGCGCTCCGTCTAAAGCGCTATCGCCTAATTCCCCAACATTATTAAACTCTTTTCCATCTATTGCCTCTTTTACCCCAATCAATGTTGCCGCTAGATTGCTTCCAGTATCTTGGTCAGGCACAGGAAAAACATTTATTTTGTTAATTTGTTCTTTATCCCTATCAATTCGCTCGCAAGACGAGACTATCATTTTTTGTAGTTCTATTTGAGATATTTCTTCCATATAGTTTAAAGAATTTGCAGATAATTTTAAGATTATTTTACTTTGTCTTCTAAGTCCTTAAGCATTCTTGCTGCCATATCTTTTCCTCCAAGACCAAAAGCTAATCCTAGAATTAGAACAAGCAAAGCAATAAAACCAATAAATATAGCTAAGACTAATGTCTGAACAATTTGTAACTGGTAAAGAATAGCTAGAGTACAAATTATCCAAGTGCTAGTTGCAACAACATTTCCAACTATTCCCGAATAACTCATTTTCCGCTTTTCCATCTTTACAAGAACAATCTTTTTTGAAAAATCTGCCAAAAAAACAGCAATGATAAATATTATGATTGAAATGAAAATGTTTGGGAAATAATTAATTATTTCTTGAAGCAATACATTAACTTGATCAAGCCGCACAATTTCAAAAGAAATGCTTAAAAAAACGATTATAAAGAAAATTTCTATAATTGATCCAATGAATCCAGACATGTCCAAACGTGTGTCATATCTATCAAAAAAATCTTCCCAACCAAGGGTTTTTAACATTTGATTTATTCTAATTTTGTCTAGGACAGCCTTAACACCCTTTTTTATTTTTCTTGCAATAAACCAGCCGATAAAAAAGACAATAGTTCCCCATAATAGCGCTGGTAATCCACCAGAGAAACTTGTTATAAAAGCATTAATTATTTCTTCCATAATTTTTTATATTTTAGTTATTTTAAGATATTTTCATTTTAAAAGCTTGCGAAGCAAGCTACCATATTTGTTCCCCTTCCTCTTTGGCACGCTCAAATTTCATAAACGCAATTTCTTTTAAATGTTTCCTTTTGACACCTTTTATTTTGACTGAAAATAAAGTAAGGCAAATTTTCAGCAGAAAATTTGTGTATGGCAAAAGGAAACATTTAAAAAGCAAATTGCAAACCTTTTTAAATTTTATGCGATCCTTCTTTTACATTATCTTACCATTTTGCTTTGTGCAAGCCTAAATTATACCCAACTCTATTGAAAATAATATGGATAAAAAACGTCAAAGAAATAAGTGTTATCCAAAAAAGACTATCAAAATGATAAATCGGTTGCAACACAAAAAAACATCCAATACAGTAATTAATCTGATCAAAAGGAATAAACGCTTGGCCAGGTTTTAAATGTAATCTTCTTTTAATAAACGCAAAACAAAGGTCTCCAAGCACGGCTCCGATTGACATAATAAGTCCAACAAATAAAGCGCTTAAAAGATATGGATTAAAGCCAATTACTTGATATAGTCCTAGATTAAAATACTCATGTATTAAAAAGAATATTTGAAAGTATCCAGTTCCTACAATGATTTCTACTAATAGACCTCGCCAAGTTTTATGGTTTCCTAGTATTGGCAACCCGAATAATTTTTTATTGGCATCAATTGGTTTTGCGAGTCCAAGAAAAAGCTTTGATTGGTTGGCGACAAGTGGCGGAGCAGCATTTGCCGCATATGCTGGTAAAAAGAAGTATATACAAGCAAATATGTATAATAAGAAATCCATTGATGTAGTTTAGAATTTTATAATTTTTGGCTCTGTCCCCTTAATAAGTCTTTTTATATTTTCACGATGAGCCCACCATACAATTGGTATAAATAATACTCCAAGAAGAGTAAAAGAAATTGATTCTGTGCTGAACCAGATCGCAACAGGAATGGTAAAAATTAGTATTAAATTTGTTAGGCTCATAATTTTCAAAACAAGCAAGAATAAAACCCAAACAAGCAAAAAAAGCAAAGCATTTTTTAATCCAACTAGGCAAATAAAGACAGCAAACACAGCCGAAACAGCCTTTCCTCCTTTAAAGTTAAGCCAGAAACTAAACATATTTCCAATAATTGCAAATAAAGCAACGATTGCAACTTCCCAGTTTGGAAGTAAAAAATATTGAGCTAGTAATACTGGTATAGCAACTTTTAATATATCTAAAATTACTACTAATAAAAAATAAGAAAAACCTAAGCTTCGGAGTATATTAGTTCCACCAACATTACCACTTCCCTGCTTAAGAATGTCTATCTTCTTTGACTTTGCAATCATATATCCAAACGGAGTTGAAGCGCATAGATAAGAAAATAATACCAATAAAACAAAAACCAATTCTTGATTCATATACAACTATTATAACAGATAAAACCTTTTTTTAAAATTCCTTATCCTCAAAAACATTCTCTAAATGGATAATTTCATAGTCTTCATTGTTTGTATTTGAAATAACCACTCCAATAATATCTAATTGCCATTTTAAATTACTAGTCGTTATTTTCTTATCTAAAAACCACTTTTGTGCAGTAATAATGATTTTGTTAGCTTTCTTCTTACTTACTCGCCTTTCAAGACGAAAGTAATCATTAATATCTGGACGATCAATAGTTGTCTTTACTTCAATAAAGACATAAACATCCTTCTTTTTTGCAATAATATCAATTTCTCCTATCTTTCTGTTTGTTTCGGTTTTAAAAAAGTAGTTAGTATCCAAAATCCTATACCCCTTATCCATTAGGTATTCGCTAGCAAGTTGCTCTCCCCTTCTACCCTGATCTAAATAGGAAATCTTCATGTATTTATTGTAATAAAAAAGACTAGAAGTTTCTAGTCTTACAATTTGGAGTCCTCATTAATCCTTAATCCCCTTTCATATTAACCTAAGGGTCCTGCAAGGCCCCAGCATAAACAAAAGCACTACTGAGGAGTAGTGTTTTGGCTCTTTTGTCGGGGTGCTGGGATTTCTTAAAATCATTTTCTGCTGAAATGATTTTAAGCCTGACTTCAGCCCAGTCGGCTTCAGTCTTCAAATCCCTTCAGATATTGTCGGGGTGCTGGGATTTTTTTCAATAATTACTACTGCAATTATTGAAAACCTGGCTCGGGCTCAGTCAGCCCTCTCCTTCAAATCCCAATCATAATTAGTAGTATTTTCGTTGTCGGGGTGCTGGGATTTGAACCCAGATTACGGACTCCCGAAGCCCGCATAATGCCGTTATATGACATCCCGTAGAATGTCGGGATATAAAATTTTGAGTGTCTAAATCCGGCAATTAGCCGGATAATAGATTAGGACAGGAACGTTAAGCCCGAATGTCTTTTACAATTCCAATGATAAGCTTTTTCAATAAAAAAAGCAAGGGTTTTCCTTATTGCTTAAAACAAAAACTAAAAGCTAGTTTTTTATTCAAAATTAAAATTTATTCTGGCCAAACTTTCCCCATTCTGGCCAAATTATCCACTAATTTCTCCCCATTCTGGCCAAATTATCCACGGTTTTGTCCACATTTTGGCCAGCAAAGTCGGATTTTTATTGTAAATACTAGGGGTGATTCTGGCCAAACTTTCCCCATTCTGGCCAAAATTGAAAGCTTTAATTCCAAATTTATCTCAAAAATTAATAACCTAGCGAACGTTTTTTTGTTGATTTTGGCCAGAATAAATTTTTCTGGCCAAATGAATATTTGGATCTGCGCTTTTATCTGGGTGGACCTGACGAAAATCGGATTCGTGTTTCTGCTATGCGAAAGCAGCGTATTACCACTATACTACAGGCCCGTAACGATGTGTTATGTAATTATTATAGGATATTTTTTTTAAAAATAACATATCAAAAATAAAAAATGAAATAATATTTGGCCAGAAAATAAAAAAACCAATTATTCTGGCCAAACAACTATTTTGGCCAGAATCGGTTCTGGCCAAAATCAACGTTTTTCTGGCCAGAAAGTTGGCCAGAACTGGAAAATAAACAGATAATATTGTCAAATAATTTTTAAATGAGTTTTTAGTTAAAATTTGTAACACGTCAACGTATTTATAAGGAAAATAACCTCTCAAAATCCCCTATTTTCAAAAAAATACAAAAAATGCAAGTTTTTAATAAAATTAGCAAAAATAGAAAAATAATTAAAAAACGAAAAATTTTATAGATCTAAAAAAAATAGCAAAAAAGTTACAAAATTTAAAGATTTTCACGTGAAACATTTTATTTTTATCTAGAAATTAAAAATTTAACTAATAAATATTATTGCTAATCAACGTATTTATGCGGAAAATAACCTCTCAAAATGCCCAGTTTTGCATTTTAAGTAATTTTTTGAGTAAATACTAGTATTCCTTCGTGTAGACGCGACTAAGGGCTAAAACAAGATGTTTCACGTGAAAATATTGAAAAATATAGGCCATTTTCGCAAAATTTTTTATAGGTTTTTGGTCATAAATCATTCTGGCCAAAATCAACGTTTTTTCTGGCCAGAATAATAACCTAAATATTCGTATTCTGGCCAGAATCTGTCCGCCACGTGAAACATTTATTTTTAAAATTTAAAAAATGAAAAATAATTTTTTCAAAATTAAAAAAGTTTTAAAATAATAGCACACTTTTATGATGTTTCACGTGAAAATAGTATTATTTTTAACATAAGCCTAGTAAAGAAATAATTTAATGAAATGTGATTTTTCCTTTTATTTATAATAAAAAGCAGAAAGGTATAAATCTAAAAAAGAGTTTTATGTTAGTAATTATATATAAAGGTAGTTTTTTGCAAATTAATAAAAATATTTTGAAAAACTTTTTTTAAATGATTAAAAATTTGTAATTTTTCACGTGAAACATTTCAAAAATTACTAAAAATGGCTCAAAAATGACCATTTTTTGCATTTTCCGACAGGTCATTCTTGTTGATTTTGGCCGGTATTGGCCAGAAAGGATTCTGGCCAAATCTGGCCAGAAAGTTTGGCCAGAATGCTAAAAAATAAATAGAGTAAATGTCAATAATCGCGTTTTTTCCTTAAAGGAATTTTAAAATTTATTAATCAATAATAAAAAATAAAATTACTAATTAAAAAATTTAGTACAAAAAAATACGGCATTGCCGTATTTTAAACTTTTAATTTTACTGTACCCAATATTTTTTTTTCGTTTTTTTATCCTCTTGGTCTTTTATTTCGCCGACTTCTTCCTTTGCCTGTGAAAATAGTTTTTTTAGTTCGGTGTCGGGCAAGGCAACTAATTCGTTTAAACGCGTAATTAGGGTGTTACGGGAGTTCTTGGTTGGGTCTTTGAGAACTTCTTCAAGTATTATTTCCAATAGCCAGCCAACGCGAGGGGATGGCTTTAGGTTAAACATTTCCATAATATCTGAGCCATTAACTTTTAGCATTTTGACTGAAATAGGGTCTTTAGAGACTTTTTCAATCATATATTTCAAATGCCTTAGCTTGTATGGTTCTGCCTTTGGACATCCAGACCCAACGCGATCAGCCATCCTCAGTTTAAGCAAATCCTCTACATTTTCTGCCCCGATATTTTTGATTAAACGCCTAACAGAAGCTTCTTTAACCTCATCAATATTGTAATAAAAGAGGTGATATCTAACAAGCGAAGTTATTTTTTCAACATCTTTTTTGGGGAAATGAAGTCTATTAAGAATGTTTTTTGTCATTTTTGCTCCTACAACTTCATGATTATAAAAGGTTGCATTTTCTCCATCTCCAGACTTTGTTTCTGGCTTTCCAATGTCATGTAATAGGGAAGCGAGGCGAATAGAAAAACTAAAATTCTTTTTTGTAGAATAAGCTAAAGCTTCCAGATTATGACGATAACAATCAAAAATATGATGTTTATTCTGGCCAACTTCATATCCCTGTTCTAATTCTGGAATTATATATTTTAATAGTCCATTCTGCCTTAAAGATTCAATTCCTTCCGCTGCTTTTGGGCTATTTATAACCTTTATTAATTCGTCCCGCAATCTTTCTTGAGATATTTTTTTTAGCAAATCAGCATTATTTTTAATTGCTTTTTTCGTATTTTCTTCAATTGTCCAGCCGTCACCAAGCGTAGCTTCAAACCTTATAGCTCTCATCATTCTCAGGGCATCTTCCGAAAATCTTTTATCGGGATCTCCAACCGCTTTAATGATTTTTTTCTTTAAATCAGCCTGTCCATTGTAAGGATCAATGAGGATATTTTCTTTGTTATTAATAGGGGATAGGGCAATAGCATTAACAGTAAAGTCCCTTCTCTGCAAGTCTTCTTCAATTGTTTTTGACCACTCTACTTTATCGGGATGCCTGCTATTACTATATGAAGACTCGGATCTAAAAGTAGTTATTTCTATTATTTCATGCTCTTCACTAGATGTTTCACGTGAAATAGGGAAGGCAACACCAACTGTTCCGAAATCGTTCTCGTAGAAAGTTTTTAAGTATCTTGCATCAAAATTACTACCAATAAGTTTTGTAGTTTCATCATTAAAAACCTCTTGGATTTCTTCAGGAGTTGCATTGGTCGCAATATCCCAATCAGTCGGATTTTTATTCATTAAATAGTCACGAACAGATCCTCCAACAACGAAAGCTTTAAAGCCTTTTTTAGTAAGAGCATCAAGACAAAAAAGTGCATTATCCGATATTTCTATTTTTTCTTTTGAGTTCATTTTTTAATAAAAAATCTAATTTATTTGATTATATGTTAGCTCAAAAATCCCGACTTGACAACTATCAAATATATTTTTATTTCTAAAAATTAAAAATTTAATCACATTTTTTCTTGTTAATTCAATTTTTAATGAGTATAATATTATTAATGAAATAAATTTTATTCTGAAGAGTAAAATTTAAAAAATAGTAAATAATTAAATCAATTAATAACTAATTTTTATGAATAATTTCTATAGAAAAATAATTTATTTATTTTTCTTATGCTTAGGGGTTTTTAATTTTCCCTTTGGCATAGAAAAAGCTATTGCTTTAGAATGTGGTTCTACTCATTATAATTGTGTAGGAGGCTATCCATTTGAGCAGCGTAAGTCTGGTAGTGGTGGTCCAGGATGGGGGCTTTGTGGCTGGTATTGGACATGCACTGAAACGGCTTTAGGAGGGGGGGCAGGTGTTCATTGTGCAGAACCTTGTAGGGCTTGTGTCCATGATGTTTGCGGAGAATGGAGTGCCTGTGGCAGTAATGGCGTCAAATCTAGAGTTTGTAGCGCATCTGATACAAATGATTGTAGTGGATACTTTTCGGTTACAGAAACGCAACCATGTCCAGTTGCTGGCACTTGCGGTACGGCCAACCTAAAAACATACGCTTACAACATAACTAGTTATGGAAGCGATACTCAGTGCGCAACTGGAAATTCTACAAATACTGCCTTTCCAAGTCAAGGAGGAATTGTTGGGTGGTATTGTAATGGATTGAATGGGGGAGCCAATAGCGATTTGTGTGCCGCCTCAAGAAACCCAGCTCCAGTTGCTGGCCAATGCGGAACAGCAAATCTTAAAACCTATAGTTACGACACAACAAGCTATGGTACAGATACACAATGCACAACAGGAACATCAACTAACACCGCCTTTCCAAACCAGGGATCAGTTGTCGGATGGTATTGCAACGGGCTAAACGGTGGAGGGAATAGCGATTTGTGTGCCGCCTCAAGAAGCTCCATTCCAGTTAATGGAGACTGTGGACCAGCAGCAAAATTGTATCCAATAGACGCAACTGCATATGATGGAAATCAATGCCTAACAGGAACACCATCCAATACCGTCTTTCCAGCAAAAGGAGAAACTGCTACGTGGGTTTGTAATGGAGAAAACGGAGGAACTAATAGCACAGTATGTTTTGCAATTCACTCAAACATTCGTCCATCATGGACCGAAAAATAGAGAGATACCTATTTACAAAACAGAACCGAAAAATTGAACAACTAAATAATTAATAAAATAACTAATAATAAATTCTCTAATTAATCTTATGAACAGTTTTTGTAAAAAAATAATATTTACCTTGTGTCTAAGTTTAGGTTTTTTTAGTTTTGTTTTTGGAATAGAAAATGCAAATGCAGATTGCTCTCCTGGAGAGGCAGGTTGGTGTCTAAATGGCAAAACCTCAAATTGGGGCACTGATCATTCTTTGACAGGAAATGTGCTTTCGTGGAAATGTGGCACAACAAATTGTTCACGCGACATAGGGATTTGTGGTACTGCTATTGCAGCGGCTCAGTCGGATAGCTCCATAGGCGCAGCCAATACATGTGCGAGCGGTTATACGGCTAATTTTAAAGGAGCTGTTTTGGCAAAAACATGTTCAATGAGTGGCGAATACAGGATATGTGGAAGTAATTATAATTATCATTGGTGGTGGTATTGTGGAGATGGCAACGGTACTATGACAACATGTTTCACGGAATACAGGCAAAACGCCAGAATAAACGGTAATTGCGGAACAGCCAACAACAAGGCTTATCCTCAATCAGCGACAAGTTATGGCTCCGACACTCAATGTGCTAGCGGTTCTCCGAGTAGTACTGCTTTTCCGACTGTTGGGTCATTGACTACTTGGACTTGTAGTGGGGCAGAAGGCGGAGCGGAGAGTGCAACTTGTGCCGCCGGCCGTCTTTATTCTCTCAATGCCGAAATTGTTTCTAGTACTATTCCAACAACGATGAAAGCAGGAGAATCAAAATCAGTAACCGTTACTGTTAGAAATACTGGAAGTACAACTTGGAACGAAGGAACAGCTTTTAGATTAGGCGGAGTAGGGGATGGATCAGGTAATGCTGCTAAATTCAGCACAACAAGAATTTACATTACTCCAACAGGAACCAATGTTCCAACTAATGGACAATACGCTTTCACTTTTACCATGACCGCTCCAACAACATTGGGTACATATAACCCTCAATACAGAATGGTTCAAGATAGCGTTGCTTGGTTTGGCAATACTCAATCAACTTCAATTACTGTTAGTGCAGCTGCAGTTAACGGTGCTTGTGGAACCGCTAACCTAAAGACCTATGCCGAAGCAGTAACTAGCTACGGAACCGACACTCAATGTGCAACAGGGACATCAACTAACACTGCTTTTCCAGCAGTCGGAACAGCCGTCGGTTGGTATTGTAACGGAGTAAATGGAGGAACAAACAGCCCTCTCTGTGCCGCCAGTCGTGTTGCAAGCGGAAGTTGCGGGTCATCCAACGGAGCTAATCTATCATCAGCTCCAACAACCAATCTTTGTACTGGAGGAACAGTATCAGCAGTTTCTGGAACGGGTCCATGGACATGGGTCTGTAGTGGAATCAATGGAGGAGTAAATTCAAATTGTTCTGCGAACAAGATTACAAATGGTGCCTGTGGTACAGCCAACGCTAAAACATATGCTGTGACAGCAACCAGCTACGGAACTGATACTCAATGCGCAACAGGAACATCAACTAACACTGCTTTCCCAGCAGCCGGAAGTTCAACAACATGGACTTGCAATGGACTATACGGCGGAACAGCTAGTACATCTTGTAGTGCCTCTCGTACTGCAGCCAATGTTATCGTCCTAAATTCATTCAAAAACGCTTTTGACTTATTACCAACTGATAAGCTAAGTGCTGATCAATGTCTCTGGTGTGACTGGTATGAACAGCAATTAAAAACAGGCGATGTTATTAGTAAAACATCAGCAGGTAAATCAGGTTCATTAGGCTTTAGTTTCTACTATGGAGATAATGTCAACTATCGCTTGAAAACTTTAAGTCTTCTTGTTAGTCCTACTACCAATATTGCTGATGGTAAACAAATAGATATTGCTAAGAATGTTGATCCAGGCAGTACTATTACCTTCGGTGAATCATCAGCTCCATTCGTAAAAGCAGATACAGTTTCAACCTTAACAGTAGATACAGTCAACAATACTATCAAGATTCCATACGATGGTAAAACATATTATTGGTGGATTAAGGTAATCAATACTAATAACGAAGATAGTGGCTGGATATCAGCAACAGGAAAACAACTAACCATGCCAGATCACAAATGGCCAACCGTTGCTATTCAATACCCAACTGATATTACTGTTAATACTAATACTCAATTCTGTTCAACATCTTCCTTTGGTTCTACTGATCCTTGTTACAGTACTTGCTGGAAGGGAAGTGGTACTCCAACAAACAGCAGCCTAACAACCAAAGATTGGAAATGTTCTGTCTGTTACAATGTTGACGGTACTCCTACTCTTTGCCAGAACAAAACAGGAACTACTTTCAAATGGGAAGACGGCGGAACAGCATTGTTCCCCACAACAGACACTAAACCTTCTTGGTGGAAGTACACAGGAGAAAACAATGGCCGAGAAGCTAGGAATCCAATCATCAAGCCAACTTCAACCCAGTCAATTCTTAAATTAAAAATTACTGGATCTGATTGTCCATTCGGTGGATCAATCAGCGGCGGCAAGATTAATCCAAATTGGAAAGAAAATTAAATAATCCAATAAACAAAAGAGCAGGGAACACCCTGCTCTTTTAATTGACCTTTTTTTCAAAAAATGATAACCTATTAATCAAGGAAGTTAATGATTTTAATTGATGTTTGGTCGGATGGATTCCGGCTTTTTTTAACGGAATTTTAAAAATACCAACAAAATTAAATTTTTAATTTATTAAAAAATTAAATAAAAAATAATATGGATTTTCAAGAATTTTTATCAGCTATTACCCAAATTTCTGATGAAAAAGGTTTGTCAAAAGATGTCATAATTGAAACAGTTGAACATGCACTTGCCTCAGCTTACAAAAAAGAATATGGCAAGAAGGGGCAAATCATAAAAGCTAAAATGAATCAGGCTACAGGCAAGGTTGATTTTTTTAGATCAAGACTTGTTGTTGATGAGACCATCGTATATATTCCTGTTCCAGGCGAAGAGGAAGAACCAGAGGATTTTGATTTCAAAATAAAGTCAGAATATCGTCCGCTTGAAAGTGAAATAAATAGTAGTGAAGAAAATACTAATACATCAGCTGCTAGTGATATTCAAAGAAGAGTAAGATACAACCCAGAAAGACACATTTTAATTGAAGAGTGTAAAAAAGAAAAAATTAAATTAGAAGTAGGGGATGAACAAATTATTCCACTAGAACAAAAAGATGACTTTGGCCGCATTGCAGCCCAGACTGCTAAACAAGTTGTATTGCAAAAAATAAGAGAAGCCGAAAAAGATGCTGTCTTAGCAGAATACAAATCAAAAGAAGGCGAAATTGTTTCCGGTATTGTTCAGAGAGTTGAAGGATCAAGTGTATATTTTGATATCGGAAAAACATTAGGAGTCCTAATGAAGGAGGAGCAAATCAAGGGAGAGTTTTATAAAGAAGGACAGAGGCTAAAATTGTATGTTGTAAAAGTAGAAACAACTCCAAGGGGGCCAATAATTGTTTTGTCTCGTATTTATCCAAAACTTATTTCTAAATTATTTGAACTGGAAGTTCCAGAAATAGGAGCAAATCAAATTGAGATAAAATCATTAGCTCGTGAAGCAGGTTCTAGGACCAAAATAGCAGTTGCTTCTCTCGTTGATGGAGTAGACCCAATCGGTGCTATGGTTGGGCAACGTGGAGTAAGAGTTTCTGCGGTTATCTCAGAATTAGGAGGAGAGAAGATTGATATTATTGAATACTCAAACGACCCAGTAGAATATATTAAAAATTCATTGTCTCCAGCAAAAGTAGTTGACGTAAAAGTACTTCCCAAAAACACCGCTTTGGTGATTGTTCCAACTGATCAGTTATCACTCGCGATTGGAAAGGAAGGGCAGAATGTTAGATTGTCTGCTAGATTAACTGGCTGGAAAATAGATGTTAAAAGTGCCGAAGAGTACAGTCAATTAGAAAAAGATGGATCAATAAAAATTATGGAAGAAGGCGGGGAGCTTCCTAAAAGAACTAAAAAAACAAAAGCCAGTGAAGAAGAAGTTATAGCAACTGAGGAAAATACAGAAGAAGAATCTTCTAGCAATGAAAAGTAAAAAATAATTTTAAAGAATACTTAACTATGAAATATACCGTTAAAGAATCAACTCCAGTAAAGCACAGCGTAGAAATAGAATTACCCGCTGAAGAATTTGATGCTTTTTATGATGATGCTGTAAAAGAAATTGCAGAAGTCTTAGAAGTTCCAGGTTTTAGAAAAGGAAAAGTTCCTCTAAATATGATAGAACAGCACGTTGATCATAATCATATTTTATCAAAAGCAACCGAGGCTGCTATCAGTAAAAATTGGTTAAAGTATTTAGAAGAAGCAAAACTAGAAGCTGTCTCTCAACCGGAAGTAGAGATTTTAAAAATTGCCAAAGGGAATCCTTTTGTGTTTAAAGCTTCAGTTGAAATTTTATCAGATTTGGAATTACCAGATGTTAAAAAAATAGCAGAAGGAATTAAAAAAGAAGAAACTAAAGTAACCGACAAGGAAATAGATGACGCTATCGCATGGCTCCGAAACGCAAGAGCAATTTTAAACGAAAAAGATGGCCCAGCTGAAAAACAAGACTTTGTAGAATTTTCTTATGAGCTAGAAAATTTGCCAGATACCTTTAGTCATATGAAAGGAAGTCAAAGAGATGGATTTATTCTTGGCAAAGAACATTTTATTGAAGGACTAGAGCCTGCTGTTCTCGGAATGAAAAAAGGAGAAGAAAAAGAATTCAATGGTTTTATTGATCAGCACATTGATAAAATGCAACCAGAAAAAATGCCTGTAAAAGTAAAAGTAAAAGTAGAATCAGTTCAAAAAATGGATCTACCAGAGCTAACAGACGAATGGGTTAAAACATTAGGAAGATTTGAAACTGTTGATGCGTTGAAGGAAGATATTAGAAAAGGACTTGGTGAAGAAAAAAGAGTTGCCGAGTTAAACAAATTAAGAATAGAGGCAATGGATAAAATTTTGGAAAAAACCAAAATGGAAATTCCAGCAATTCTTTTAAAAAGGGAAGAGGATAATCTTTTTGAAAATCTAAAAGACAGAGTTAATTACGAATTAAAAATAAGTCTTGAGGATTATCTAGCTCAAATTAAAAAAACAGAAGAAGAGGTAAAAAAAGAATTTGGAAAATTAGCACAAGACAGAGTAAGAAGATTTTTAATCTTGCATCAAATAGGTAAAAATGAGAAAATAGCAGCAACGGATGAAGAAGTTGCAAACAGATTAGAAGAGGTTATCAAACAATACCCCGAGGAAGAGAAAAAACAAATTGATATTCAGAGACTTGCTATTCTTATCGCAGATGATATTACAAAAGAAAAAATATTCGCATTCCTTGGTCTTAATTAAAAAATAAAAAAAATATTATGAACTTAATTCCAACAGTTATTGAAAAAACCCAATCTGGAGAAAGAGCTTATGATATTTATTCTAGGCTGCTTGAAAGACGCATAATTTTTATAGCCGGGCAAGTAGACGACTATATGGCCAACTCTATTGTTGCACAGCTTTTGTATTTGGCCTCAAAAGATTCAGAAAAAGATATTCAATTATATATTAATAGTCCAGGAGGAGCCGTCACCGCTGGATTGGCAATTTACGACACTATCCAATATATCAAGCCAGATGTTTCAACCGTATCAATTGGTCTTTCTGCTTCTATGGGCGCGCTGCTTCTAGCAGCGGGAGCAAAAGGTAAAAGATATGCTTTGCCTAATTCGGAAATACTTTTACACCAAGTACTAGGAGGGGCAAGGGGGCAGGCAACAGAAATTGAAATTGCTGCTAAACAAATTTTGAAGATAAAAGACAGAATGAATAAAATTTTAGCTAGACACACTGGGCAGCCTTTATCAAAGGTAACCAAAGACACGGATAGAGATTTTTATCTGACAGCCGAAGAAGCAAAAGAGTATGGAGTGATTGACGAGGTTTTAAAAAGTAACAAAAAACAAGCTTAATTAAGCTTGTTTTTTAAATCATTATATTCTTATTTCTAATTAATATGTTATTATAATGTTAGTTAAAAATTATAAGATTTAAAATATTTAAATGATATTAAATATATATTTCTCAATTTTAATTGCTGGTTTTGGCGGGGGAGTGGTAAGAGGGATAATTGGATACCTCAAACATCAGTACGATTACAAAAATGTTGGTTTTGATGTTAAGTATTTTTTTGGAATATCCTTTCTGTCAGGAATAATTGGATTACTAACAGCCGTAGCGATTAGTGAGGCAGGAATAATCCAAAGCATTAATGAATTTTCTCCATCAATTAGCTTTATCGTTGGTTATGCGGGTGGAGACTTTTTAGATGGAATATATAAAATAATTTTGCAACAAAGCAAAAAATAATAATCAGCGCTTGAAATGCGGGTACGTTAAGCTATAATATAAGTAATAATTATAAAAGCATAAAAAGATGAAAACCGAAAATTCAAAATTTGATTCAGCAGTTCTATTCGCAGTTATTCTAATTGGTTTTATTTTTATTGCGATAGCTTCTTTGTCTGTTATCAAAAGCAATGGATTATATCAACAGTCAGCAGCTTCCAACTTTACAGCAATTAAGACAAAATCCTCCAACGTTCCGGTAAATGGAATTTGCGGTACAACCAATGGCAAGGTTCTTGAAAAATCACCAACGGGAGAATTATGCAGTACAGGAAATCCATCCGTCGTTATTTTAGAGAATAAAGAAGTTGGAACATTTTATGTTTGGCAATGCATTGGAATCAATGGCGGGATAACAGCCTCATGCAGTGCTACCGCAAATATTAATTCTTCGTCAAAAAAAATTAATGCTGTCTGCGGAAGCAGTAATAAACAAGAAATTAATAAAATGCCAACAACGCAAGAAGAATACTGCGATGCAGGTAACTATGTAAAAGGGGATTGCGAATCTCCGGCGTACGATAGTGTTAGTAAGAAATGGAAATCAACTTGCAGTTGGCTTTGCAGTGGAGACAATGGGGGAACGTCGGAAAAATGCTCGGCAGTACTTGTAAAATAATAATTTATTAAAGACTCGCGAAAGCGAGTTTTTTTATTGGAAAATATTATTTTTTTAGAAAATACATGATATAATTATTGCATAAAATAATTTATCTTCTCAAAAATTTTAATTTCACCTAGATTCTAATTTGAAATGTTGTCTTACTGATCCTTCTTTTGGTTGCTTTGGTAAATCTGTTTCTTTGGGGAAGTATTGTCTAAGCAATCCATTAAAAACTATCAACATTTTTCTTGTTAATTCAATTTTTAATGGGTATAATATTACTAATGAAATAAATTTTACTCTTCAGAATAAAATTTAAAAAAATAATTTGATTAATTAATTTTTATGAATAATTTCTATAGAAAAATAATTTATGTTTTTTTCTTATGCTTAGGGGTTTTTAATTTTCCTTTTGGCATAGAAAAAGTTTTTGCCTTGGAATGTTCTCCCACGCATTATAATTGTGTAGTAGGCTATCCAACTTCAATGCATCAATCAGGCACTGGTGGCGAAGGATGGGGGTACAGTGCTTGGTATTGGAGATGTACTGAACAGCCTGGAGGAGTGGGGGCAGCAATTGACTGCGTAGAACAACGTAAGGCTTGTGTTCATGATGTCTGTGGAGCATGGAGCGCATGCAGCAATGGTAATAAATCCAGGGTTTGTAATGCTTCTGATACAGATTGTAATGGACAATTTTCTATCACGGAAACGCAACCGTGTCCAGCTTGCGGATCAGCCAGTGGTAGTTCTTTTGTTTCCGTTCCAACAACTAATCTCTGCAGTGTCGGTTCCGCTTCTACCTTATCGGGTTCAGGTTCAGGTAAGGATGGTAGTCTAGACCTCTCTCCCTCTTCAGCTACTACCTACAACCTCAACACAACTGCGAATTGGCCGGGCTCTCCAACAACTGCTCCGGGAGTCAACTTTTCTGTTACCGAAAACAGAGCCATAACAACAAACCAAATTGTTATTGATTCTTCTACTGCTGCTGGATTAGCAATAGGAGACGAAATACTAATCATCAACTTGCAGGGAACATCTTCCAACTATTCTAATGTTGGTCAATATGAAACAGTAACAATAAAATCTATTACTACTAATAGTCCAACAGGAAAATCAACTCTAACTTTAAATTCATTTTTAATTAATGGTTACGATGGTACAACTCAAAAAATAATGGTTCAAAGGATTCCGAATTGGACCGATGTTACTATCGGAGCCAATGCCACTTTAACTGCCGATGCTTGGAATGGAGTCAAGGGTGGTGTCGTTGTCTTCAGGAGTAATGGCACAATCAACAAAGCTGGTATTATTGATATGAAAGGAAAAGGATTCCGAGGAGCAACCGTAAATGGATTTTCTGCTTGTGGTTATCCTTGGCCAACAGTCGCAGGAGATAGGGGGGAGTCATACGCTGGAATCAATAGTCTTGCTGCCACTGGTAGATGTGCGTCAGTTTTAGGCAATCATGTTGCCTTAAGTGCGATTGGCGGCGGCGGAGGTGGTGGTGCCGCTTCTACCAGCACTGGCCGAGGAGGTGGCGGAGGTGGTGGTGCCGGTTACAGTGCCGCTGGTACCGCTGGTGGACAAACTTCCTATGCTGAAGCTGGAGGGCCAGCTGGAGGCAGTTACGGATCAACAAATCTATCAACCATATATTTAGGGTCAGGTGGAGGAGAGTCGGGAACTCCAGTCAACTATGCCAACAATCCAGGAGGAAACGGAGGAGGTTTGATTATTATTTATGGAAACAATATCCAAAACACTGGAGCCGTCAATGCCAGTGGAAATGATGGATCAAATGGTTTTTCTTCTGCCGCTGACGATTGTCAAGGTGGCGGAGGTGGTGGTTCGGGTGGATCAGTATTAATCACAGGAAATGTATTATCATTGGGTTCATCTATTATCACTTCAGTTGGCGGTTCTGGCGGTGTTGGCGGTACTAATAAATGGGGAGGGACTTGTGGGGCAGGCGGAGCAGGTAGTACAGGAAGAGTGGCTATTAATTACTATGGAACGATTTCGGGAACAACATCGCCCGCATCAACCAACACTCAAAAAACTTCTTCGTTAGGGGCAGCGGGTCCATGGGAATGGTATTGTGTGGATGGCAATAATTATAGCGCCAAATGTTCGGCCACCCAAATCACCCCTACTTGCGGCTCCGCAAATAATAGCTATTCCAGTTCAGCCCCGACAGCCAATTTATGTGTTACGGGAGCCAATGCCGTTACAAAAGATTGGGCAAATTACGATTTCAGTGCAAGAAAAGCAATAACAATCGCCAATAACTCGGGTACTGTGCTCACAAATTATCAAACAGCAATAGCCGTTGCATACGAAACAGCTATGCAAGCTGATTTTGACGACATTCGTTTTTATGATGCTAGTAAAAATGAACTCAATTATTGGCTGGAAACAAAAACCAATAGTACGCTTGCTAAATTTTGGGTAAAGGTTCCATCTATCCCAGTTGCAGGAACGACTATTTATATGTATTACGGAAATTCTTCAGTTGGTACGCTCAGTAACGGAAATAATGTTTTCGTTTTCTTTGATGATTTCAATGACTTATCAAAATGGAATACTACGCCAATTCCATACAATAGTGGCACTGGCTCAATTTCAGTTTCTGGAGGAGAAGCGACAATAGCTTCAACTAATACTACTGGAGTTTCATTTTCTTCCTTGTCTGCAGTTCCAAATAGAGATATAAAGATTAGGTTAAATATGACTTATCAGTACGCATCGTCAACGTATAGTCAATCAAGAGTCCAACTTATAAATAATTCCGCCGCCGATCCAGGAACTTCTGACGGGTTATTCTTTTACGTAGATGGTCTTATGTTGGGAGCTAATGGCGCACAAACAGCATTTGCTAGTACTTTTAATTCTTCAACGGGAGTAACTTATGAATTTAGTTCAGCAGCCAGCGCAAAATTGACAGTCAATGATGTAGTGAAAGCAACGCTAAGCAATACAGTACCTTCTCATGCAGATAAATATATTCGTTTATGGAGTTATTATAACAGTTCATACAAATTAAATTGGATATTGATTAGTGAATATGCGGCAACTGAGCCAGCAGTTACTGTTGGCAGCGCCGAAGCATTAACTCCTCCTGCCTTTCCTACAAGCAGTCCATGGTCTTGGCAATGTTATGCAGGAGGTCCTGTAAGCGAAGTCTGTACCGCTGCAGCAAATATTCCAGGCTGCGGGTCAGCCAACGGCACAACCGTTGCCAGCGCCCCGACATCCGATTTGTGCAATTTAGCTAGCAGCGCCGTTAAGCCTGATTGGGGAGATTACGCTTCTTCAAAAAGAAGATCAATTACAATTACCAACTCTAATGGGTCAGCTCTAACTAACTATCAAGTCGCAGTCAATATCCCTTATTATACTGGAATGCAGACAGACTTTGACGATCTTCGTTTTACGGCCGCCGATAAAACTACCCCATTAAGCTATTGGCTAGAAAGCAAAACCGATAGTTCTACTGCAAAGGTATGGGTAAAGGTTCCATCTATCCCAGTTACAGGAACGACAATATATGTTTATTATGGAAATGCTTCGGCAACTAGTCTTAGTAATGGAAATAATACTTTTGCGTTCTATGACAATTTTGATGGAACTTCTTTGGGTTCTGGTTGGACAAGCACGGGACTTGCTTCCGCAAGTGTCACTGGAGGTTATGTTGATACCGAAGCAAATGCAAGTACCTGGCAAACAGGATCGGGTCTTAATTATAATGGATTAAATCTTACTGGAAATTTTGAAGTGATGGGAAATTTTTCATGGTATGGAAGATCTGCTGATTTAGCAGAGATTTATATGTCTTTAAATAATAATGCTGTTTATGTAGGGATGAATGATGCATGGTCAGATAATAATGGTGAGTATAAAGCCTTCTGCGGGGGCACAGCCTGGGAGAGTGGATTAGGAACTGCTGCAGCAAGTGGAACAGCAAGTGTCAAAATTTCTAGAGTGGGAAACACTATAAAAACTTATCAAGATGGAACTGAAAGATGCAGTGGAACATACTCAAGTCCAATTACTAATATTCTTTTTAGCAATGATAGATATCAAACTTATGCTGGTAAAACAGCAAGAGTATATTCGGTAATTGTTAGAAGTTTAGCTTCATCTGAGCCAGTGCCAACGGTTAGTAGCACCGAAGAAACATATAATGCAGTTTTTGCAACCGCAGGTCCTTGGCAATGGAAATGTGCTAATAGTAGCGGAACTGTTAATACTGATACCTGTACAGCAAATCAATCAGGTGCAATTACAATAACAAATCCTAAAAATCCATATCAAATAGATGCAACCAATAAGACAAATAATTATTGGTATTGCAGTGGGTATTTTGATAGTACTAATACGTATCAAGTTGGAAGAAGTGGATCGTTAGATTTTCAATTTAATTATAGCGATAGCACTGCTGGAAGCACGTTGCGTAATTATAGATTTGCCTTTAGCCCTGCTAGTGATCCCGCAGGAACCGATGCTATAAGAGTCCCTGTTGATAATAGTACAGACTTGTCGCTTGAATGGACAAATATAAGCTCGCCTTATATTGCGATTGGGGGTACAGTCAATGCCAACAATGCAGTTACAGTAAACAAAACTTCCAGCCAATCACTTGGACAAATCGCTTATGGAAATTCGTATAACTGGTGGGTAAAATTAAAAAATAGTGGAGGGACAAACTCTAGCTGGATTCCAGGTGGCACATTTAGTACCCTGATGAAAAAGGCGCCAATCATAAAATTCTTGCCTTCAAATTATATAATTTATAATAGGAAAGTAAGATTTTGCTCTACAGCCGATATTACTAATCCATCAGATCCGTGCTATTCAACGTGCTGGAAGGGAACAGGAACACCAGCCAATTCTGACTTAGAAGGGTCCAACTGGAAATGCTCCATTTGTTATGATTCTTCCAATGTGGCTGTTCCATGTAGCAGCTCAAACTCTAATACTTTTACATGGACATTGCCTAGTTCGGGGGTTACATTTGGAACAGGGTCAACTGCCGCTACAGCAAATCCAGAATTACTATTTACCTCAAGTCAGCCGCTAAAATTAAAAATTAACGATAGTGTTACTGGAGTTACTTGTGGTTATCAGCGTACCGAAACTTCCGATACGAGCAGTATTGGAGCGAAAGCAAAATGGGTAGAAAAATAAAAAAACAAGAACAAGGTTAATTCCTTGTTCTTTTTTTATTAGTTTTGTTTTTTGCTATAAAATGTTAAAATAGAAACATCAATATAAATATCAAAGATATGTTTAAGAAATTTTTGTCTATATTATTTTTATTTGTTTCACTGATTTCTTTTTTTATAGCTTCAGAAACAAAAGCTGCTACTACCGTTATAAAAGGGAAGTGCAATGAATCATATGCCAAAAAATTAATTACATATAGTGATTTTAAAAATTCTTGGGTCTCAGCAAAAGGATCAGGATTTTGTTCTTCGGGGACAATCTATTCTCAAGTTCCTAATTGTGTCAATTATGTTAATAGTATCAAGTGTACTTATGCATGCATGGGGACAGGTAAAGGTAATTCAGTTTGTTCTTTTTATGTTAAAAAAGAAAACAATTGTGGTAGCGCAAATGGAAAATCTTATGCCGCTGCTCCAAACGACAATCTTTGTGCGTCGGGATCAACAGCTTCTATTGTTGAAGACAGAACGTCCTCATGGGGATGGAATTGCAAATCTTACGATGGTGTCTTAGTTTCATATTGCTCTGCAAATAAAAGCTGTTTTAAAAGCGGAGAATATGTCAGTGGTACACAGCAGTGCTGTAGCGGATTATTTTTATGCCCAGTAAGTGGAGGCTCATATTTAGGACAATGTTCAGAGAGGTGCTCGGGAGATTGTGATTCATCATATTCTCCTGCCTGTGGAACCGATGGAAAAGATTACAACAACGAATGTCTTGCCAGAAAATTTGGAGGAGGATTAGCATACAAAGGCGAATGCAAATACAACGGAGTTCAATGCGGAGTTGCAAGTGAAAAAACAGGATATTCACTAACAGACAAAAATAATCTTTGCAGTGTTGGAAATGCTTCTGCTGTTTCTGGGTCTGGTCCTTGGTATTGGACTTGCAGAAGTGATTCAGGATCATGGGGGGTTTCTTGCTTTGCAACTGCAAAAAATTCTATTAATGGTACTTGCGGAGATTCAAATAGTAAAACATTCAAAACTCAGCCAGCAACTAATCTATGTAAAACAGGAACAGCTAGTACGGTAAGTGCGGGAAATGCGTGGTATTGGACTTGCAATGGAAGTAGCGGAGGAGAAAAATCTTATTGTTATGCTAGTAGAGAAGGATACGTTGCCAATGGTGTTTGTGCGACTACGGCATTCAATTATAAGCCTCAAACTAATATCTGTCTTTCGGGAATTGATTCTGACCTAAAGATAGTGAATGGCCAATGGAAATGGACTTGCAATGGAATTAATGGCGGCACAGATGCTACTTGTTATGCTAGTTATTATTTTACTAGTTTTCCAGAAACCTATGAAACAGGAATCTGTGGCTCATCGAGCGGATCTTCAGTCGGGACAGAACCAACAACTAATTTTTGTAAAGCAGGATACTTCAAAGATTTTCGCTGGGATGAAAACTCTAAAGAGTGGAGATGGACTTGCAGCGGAAGGGGAGGGGCAAGCAGTGTTAACTGTGGAGCATATTATTCATCTAGCTTAATAAAGTCCAATGGTCAGTGCGGTTCGTCTGCGGGTGCATCTTTTCAGTCATCGCCAACAACCAATTTATGTGCAAAAGGTAGTGCATCTGCGGTTGCAGGGACAGGTCCATGGTCTTGGACTTGTAGTGGTGTTAGTGGAGGGAATAGCGCTAGTTGCAGTGCCAAAAAAGTATCAGTTATCAATGGTGCTTGCGGATCATCGGCAAAATCAGGGTTATCAATAGCTCCAACAACCAATCTTTGTAGTGCTGGAGATGCTTCCTCGGTCTCAGGATCTGGTCCTTGGTATTGGACCTGTTTCGGTAGCTTGGGAGGAAAAGATACGCAATGTACTGGCAAGACCTCAGAAACATTATCACCAAGAACCGATTCAGAAAACTTTATGTTGCTAGAAACATTTGTTACAGCGAATAACGAAAAAGGAATTAGAATTTCTTTAAAAGATTATGGGGTTAAAATTTTTATGAACAAGGGCAAGGCTCCATACAAAAGTGGAATAACCCCAGACAGTCCTAAAGATTCAGATTTTATAAAAGTAACTCCTCCTTCGGGATGGGTAGACTCTAGCTTTTTCATTTTTCCCGATAATAGCAGTGCCAATGATACATATTGTTTTGACGCATGGTACAAACCAGAATGGGAAAATGGAAAATTAAGCAGTGCTTCTCAATTTTATTCCGACTGCATAAGTATGACACCAGAATATCCAACAGCTCCAACCAACCTCGGAGTTAGGTTGTACCCAGTTAGTATTGGTGGAGCAATCGCACTCACATCTTGGGATGACTTCAAAGATACCAAGAATCATCCAAACAGATATTCTTCAGTTATTATACGAACAAAAGGAATCTCTCCATTTTATCCAGATGCTACATTGACTAGTAATGATCAAATTATTGGAACTAGTTGCAGTGCAACAGGAAAAGGTTGTCCAGTTTACGATATTATTGCGAATGGAACACAAAGATCAATAATTAGTTATTTGCCAACGGGAAACTATTGCTACACAGCATGGACTAGGTACTGCAATGGTTATTATTGCAATAATTCAAAAAAACCATCCTTTTGGTGTTTTGAAGTAAAATAAGAAAATGAAAAAGAAAGGTGCACAACATCAACTTTCTTATTCTAAAAAATTAGCTTTTACACTAATAGAGCTTTTAGTTGTCATCGCCATCATCGGCATCCTCGCCGGTGTTATTGTTATATCAATGACTAATGCCACCGACAGGGCAAACATTGCCAAGTCTCAAATCTTCGCTAATTCTGTTAGAGAC
>Ga0265297_10000670_pt1 | contig 96162 bp, 148 predicted proteins | sample Munlanlwell13791_FD_192502 | JGI IMG/M metagenome (GOLD analysis project Ga0265297, IMG submission 192502) | Leachate microbial communities from a municipal landfill in Southern Ontario, Canada - Leachate well 137-91 | ecosystem: Engineered > Solid waste > Landfill > Unclassified | place... | reverse complement strand
CCAGAGGTTGATATATCTTGTTTTGAGCAAGTAACATTTCATTGTGATAAATGCGACAAAGATTTTTATACTGGAGATTTTGATTTACTCAGTGATGAGGACTTGAATTAAGATTAAAGAAGGAAGGGGTGATTTGAGATGAGAAAATATACAATAAATCAGGCGATTGAATATGCAAGAGAAAAACTAAAAATGTCTTGGGATGACAATAGGCAAAGATTAGCATTTTATGATTATGTAAATGAGTATTTTGATACTCATTCTTATATGCCACTTCAAGACAAGTTAGAAGAATTTAAAAAAGAAGGATATTATGCGGTGGAATTCTTTTTTGGTGAGGGTGTTGGTTGTGATGATATGTCTGTAGCTTTATTAGAAAGAAATATTGTTTTATTAGCTTCTCCAGTGGGTTGTGTGGGTGAGGCTAAAATTATGTTTAAAGGTAAATTAAAAGAGTTTTTAACGGGAGGTAAGAAAAATCCCACAATAATCTCTAATCCGCCTCAAGAAGAAGAATATAAAGAATCGGGTTGGTATATCTGGGGGACAGAAGAAGGAGTTAATATCATAATGAAAAGGAATTTTAAATTAAAGGAGCCGAAATGATAACCAGAGAAGATTTAGCATTGCTTAAGGAATTAATGAAGCGGCTGTATTGTGCCGGTTATGTGGATGAAGCAGAGAAAAAAACAATAGTAAAACTTCTTTCCCTTGCCGAGACGGTAGTTGCTCTTGAGGGGGTGCTGCCGAGTATAGAATCTCATAAACATACTTGTGAAACTGGGTGTAAGGGGTGTGTTGATGACGGAGCTTGGAAAATGAGGGAGAGCTGTATCGCCTACTTCGCCGGAAGGATTGAGGGGCTGAAGTTTTGTCCTATAAATTGCAAATATCTTTTTACACCCGAGCGTCATCCAACAACAAAGAATCATATTTGTCAGCTTTTTGGCAAAAAAGTTATTCACGCAGGAGACCATCCACGCATCCACCGTTGCGATAAATGTTTAGAAATAATTGACCAGTGCCGCACTCGCCTGCTGGGGAAGGGGGAGTGATGATACACGCATTTCCAAAGATTTTTACGGTAGGGACAGACTATATTAGAGACCTTTTTAATGAGGATGTAGAAATAACAGAAAAGATAGATGGAAGTCAGTTTGTTTTTGGAAAGGTTAATGGGGAATTGTATATGCGAAGTAAGGGGAAAGAAATTATTGCTGACGCACCAGATAAAATGTTTTCTCTGGCGGTTGATTATGTTTTGTCTATTAAAGAAAAAATTCCTAATAATACAGTTTTTTATTGTGAATATCTTAAGTCGCCCAGACATAACGTTTTGGCATACAAAAGAACTCCGACAAACAACCTTATTCTTTTTGGTGTTTCAAGCGAAGGTGGGACTTTTATATCTGAATATTATAATTTAACCAGCTTTGCAAAAATGGTTGATGTTGAGGTTGTGCCTCTATTGTTTAAGGGGCGAGTTGAAGACAAGATAAGTTTGTTAAGTTTATTAGAAACCGAAAGTGTTTTAGGTGGAACTAAAATTGAGGGGTTTGTAGTAAAAAATTATTCCCGTCCATTTTTATTAGGGGGGCAACCGATTCCGCTTATGGCGGGTAAATTTGTTTCGGAAAAATTTAAAGAAAAGCATAAAACTAATTGGGGGAAAGAACATACCGATAAAGGCAAGTGGGAGTTGTTTATCGAAAGTTACAGAACCGAAGCCCGCTGGTTAAAATCAATTCAGCATTTAAGAGATAATGGTGAACTTGAGAATGCCCCCAAAGATATAGGGAAACTTCTTATTGCTATTAGAAAAGATATTGAGGAGGAAGAAAAAGAAGAAATCAAGAATTTTCTCTGGAGTTGTTTTAAAGACGGGCTTTTAAGAAAAGCGGTTGCGGGTTTTCCTGAATGGTATAAAGAAAAACTATTAGACAATAGTTTTAAGAAGGAGGTTCCCAATGAGGAAGGATAGGTTTGTGGTGGGGTGGGATTTAACCACAGAGGAGATATAGCGATGGGGAAAAAGAGAATAGAAATAAAGTTAATTTCCAGCAAGGTCAGGGAGATTTTAGAAAGATTTGAAACACATTGTTATAGAATTTTAAAAGTAGATTCTTCTGGACAATTTACCCCTGAATACGAGAAGGAAATCACCGAAGCCGAGGCTGCTATAAATGTGATAATAGAGGACGCAAAAATGGAATGGTATAACAAGGGATTAGAAGGCGGAAGGAATGAGGCGAAGAGAGCGGGAATAGAACGTCGGACTTATTGAACGAAGGGAGGAGAAAGAAAGATGAAATTCAGTATGATTACTTTTGGTGAAAAGCTTCGTGAATTGAGACGAAGCTACGGCTTATCTCAAGCAGAATTTGGCAAGCATATTGGACTTTCACAAGTAATGATAAGCCGATTAGAGACTGGAAAAAGTACCGTATCAGAAAAAATGCTTTGTAAGATTATAAAAGAGTTTGAAGTTTTATAGTGTGAAGGTTAATAGTGATAAAGAAATTAAAGCAATTAAAAAGATTAGAAACGATAAAGGGATTTTCTAAGGATAGGTTATTACCCGTTGGTTATCTAATGCTAACTCTGACCAGAAATATTCCAAAAGGCTGGCGAATTAGAGAAGATTTAACCGAGAAAGCTCAAGAATTATGGAGAAAGGGTTGGAAAGATCTTTTGCCATATGATGGTTGTTGGCCTATTTTTGGAAGAGATCTTATATCTATTGAGACTATATTCGATAAGATTTGGATAATGGAGAAGATATGCAAAGATTAATTAATATCATATTTGGTTTGATGAGCATCTTTTGCCTCTTTAATTTCATATTTGGAATAATATATTTGAGTGAGCAGTTGTTGACTATGGGATTTTTAAGTTGTGGAATGCTTATACTTTTAATTTTTTTAGATTGGTTTTAATATTAAAATAATAAAGGAGGTGAGTAAGATAAGAACTAAGAACAAAAAGAAAAGTTTAATTGGTTGGACGAACCCTCTTTGGGAACACGCTTTTTATTTTCATTTGGACTTTAAAGCTTCAATACCAACAAGTCATGTATGTAAGCCCAATAACAACGTATATAGACCCAAGAAAGTTCGTGTAACTATAGAAGAGATTTAAAGAGAGGAGGATAAGAAAATGAGTAAAAGGGGGGAATTAACTGAAAAGTGTCAAAAAATAGCTTTAGAGCGAATTGGTAGAAAGATATCAACGATTGAATTAAGGTTGATTCCTTATGTTCAATATGTTATGACAAATGCACAGAAAATAGAGCCTATTCATATAAATGTGGGAGAGCGTGAAATATTACAAAGATGGAGGGAAGAGGGTTTTATTCAAGGAGGGGCCTCTGGATTGCGAATAACAAAGGCTTTTTGGGATTTTATGTGTGAAGTTCTTTTTGAAACCTATGTGGACATAGATTAAAATAGTAAACGTAAGGAGGTTAAAATGAAGAAAGGATTAGTAGTATTTAGTGTTTTGTGTTTTTTAATTTTAGGTTGGTATGGTTGCAAGCCGGATGATATAATTACACCAGATGTGCCATTAACGGCAGAAAAGGTTGGTTATTCAATAATCACCGCTAATTTAGCTGAGAGTGGTAATTGGGATGCGAAAGAGTGTTTCAAATCCTTTTCTGAGAATAAGATTAATATAACTAGAGTTTTTTGCCTTTTGCCACGATGCTTGGATGGTAGTGGCAATCAATGGCGAGTTATGCCTTGGAAAGTTGTTGACGTAGTTAATGACCAGAGAATATGGGATTTGAATCAACTGGAGCCTTTACATTTTAAGAGAATAGTTAACCTACTTAAATTGGCTAAGAAGTACGGGATTCATGTAATAGTTTCGGTGTATGATAATTGGGCAATTAGAAGTGAGTTTGAGTACCATCCTTTTAATAGGGATAATAATGTTAATAATATTTGGGCTAGAGAAGGTTCTTGGGAGTATCAATATAGCAACGATCCAGAAAGAATGAAAGATTATATGTATAAGTATCTGGAGAGATTAATGCAGGAAACCAAGGAGTATGCAGATTATATGATTTTAGAAGTTGGAAATGAGACTGAGGAATCAAATGCGTGGCACGCTGAGGTTGTTTCTTGGATACAGCATATTAATGAGGTTCACGGCACACATATTAAGGTGATTATTAATAAGTGTAATGATGAATCCATTTGGGTAGGAAATGAATATTGTAGTATCCATGGTGCGGATCTTAAAAAGGTTAAAGAGAGAGCTGCTAATAATATTTGGTGTGATGATGATGGTATGGATTCAGATGATAGATACAATTCAGATTTATTATATGAGAGAGCAAGAGAGGCTTTACGATTAGGAAGTATATATGTTCATCATTCTACCAGAGACGACTTATTACCCGTAGAAATTGCACAACCTAATCCTGATATTATGAAAGCATTAATGATGGCCGTTGAGGATTACGAATAAGAAGAATAGTTAATAAGGGTAGTATGAAGAGATGAAAAATGTTGAAGAAAGTTCTTGACATTTTTAGAGAAGTATGCTATAATATATGTATAACCTTAATAAGCTGGTAGGAGGTGAGATAATGAGTAAGCATAAATTAAAGGGTGAATATCCTAGTAGAAGGGTTTGGCTTGATGGAGAACTTTTAGATCCTGCCCCAAGCCAAACCCTTCATAACCACAGTCCTGATGGCTTTAATTGGGGCTATGGTGGCTCCGGTCCCGCTCAGTTAGCTCTTGCTATAATGTTAAAGATATATGGAGAGCCTAATGGCTATCAGTCTTTTAAACAGGCTTTTATTATGGATTTACCACAAGGGCGGTCTTTTGAGATAGACTTTGAACTAATTGATGAGGATAGTGAGAACAAAACGATTCAGTAAGGAGATGAGAAGAATGGAAAACATTAAGGAAGGTCAACTAAGAGTTTGGCATATACCACAAGTGCCAGGAGAATCCTTTAAAGTAGATGTTGATAGTATTAAAGAAGCTAGAAAAGTTCTAGATGTTTTGGCTCTTTATGATATATTTCAATTTTCGCAACACATAAAGTCTGATTATAGTAATGCCGCTGGTTTAGAGGTTTATGAAAATGGAGAGTGGACAGAGTGGTATGATAATGAGGGAGAAGATATTGACCATACGGAGATGGAATAGAAAGGAGGATAGAGTGGATTTTGCATATAATGATGGTGGTCGACAAGCAGCTGGATATAAAGGTAAGACGGGGGATTGTGTTGTTCGTGCTGTAGCGATAGCTACAGGAAAGCCTTATCAGGAGGTTTATAATAATCTTAATATACTGGGAGAAATGGAAAGGATCACTCGGAGACACAGGCATCGTTCCAATGCAAGAACGGGCATAGGAAGAAAAACTCTTACTAAATATATGCTTTCATTGGGTTGGAAATGGACTTCTACTATGTTTATTGGAAGTGGGTGTAGAGTTCATTTAAGAAAAGAAGAGTTGCCGACAGGACGTTTGGTAGTTCGCGTATCGAAGCATGTGGTTGCTGTTATTGATGGAGTCATTCAGGACACCTATAATTGTTCGAGAAATGGTACACGTTGTGTATATGGTTATTATATAATGAACTAGTGAAAGGAGAAAGAACAATGGGAAATATGGCATATTGTAGATTCGAAAATACATTAGGCGATTTAAGAGACTGCGCAATGCATATTGACGATAGTTTAAGCGAAGCAGAACATAAGGCACGATTATCTCTATATGATATTTGTAAAGAAATTGCTGATAATTGCGAAAGAGAAGATTTGGAAAATATTGTCGTACGAGATTAAATAGGCAAAAAATAATTCTTATAGGGGGTATAAAATGACAAGGTTAACAAAAGAGATACTAAAGGAAATAAGAGATGGAATTATGGGGGCTTTAAAAAATCTGGAATCGGAGCAGTCTGTTAAGTTCTCCATGGGAAACATTTCTTTTAGCGAAACGTCGGCTACGTTTCAATTAAGTGTTTCTTTGGTAGATAAGTCTGGGGAAGTTAGGACGAAAGAGAGAGAAGACTTTTTAAAATATGCCTCTACTTATGGCTTGGAAGCCTCAGATTTAGGGAAACTCTTTATGAGTCGCCATGGTGTGTGTAAAATCATTGGTCTTTTGATACGTCGACCAAAGTATCCTATTATTGCACAGAATCCTGAAGGACAGAGAATTTGCTTTACCTCTGAGTACGTTTCTGCTGCTATCAGTAAATATAAGGAAGGAAAGGTTTAATGGATAGTGGAATGTTAAAGTGTTTTGAAACCCTGGAGTTAATTAGTCGAGTTTCAGGTAGAAATCAAAAATTGGAGTTGTTAAGGACCTTGCAGAGTAATGACTTTGCAAAGTTTTACTTTAAGGCTCTATTTGATAATAATATTACTTTTGGTATCTCAACCTGTAGCGCTCTTGGAAATTCCTTTAGTATTTTAGACGTAAATCATTTGAAGGCCCTAGTTAATACATTATCATTAAGAGAGTTAACTGGTAGTGCTGCACGGCAAACTATATGCGAAACCATATCGACAGATAATGCATTAGTTAATAAATGGTTAAAGGCTATGTGGGAAAAGACTCTACGTATTGGAATATCAAGTAGTTCTATTGATAAGGTATTTCCAGGTCTTGTGCCTAGATTTGGAGTGCAGTTGGCTGAATCCTTGGGTAATGAGGATTTAAGAGATGGTTGGATAGTACAGCCTAAATATGACGGATTAAGATGCGTTCTAATTTTTAGAAACCACAAATGTTTAGGGGCTTTATCTCGAAATGGAAAAAGCTTATTTAATATAGATTGTATAGTTAGAGAGCTTGAGAAACATATAGAGAATGGGGTATTGGATGGGGAAATTTGTGGAAAGACCTGGAATGAAACGGCGTCAGTAGTAAAGGCTTCAAAGTCGAATAGAGCACTTAGAAGTGTTAGATTTAACGCTTTTGATTGGTTAACTTTAGAGGAGTGGGACCAAAAACAAGGAATAGTTATGCAGGAGGAGCGGTTAGTAAAGATTTCTTTATTGCCAAATAATTTAGTTTATAGTATTAAGACTCCTTATTATAATGTTGGTTCTGTTGAAGATGCTTGGAACTTTGCTAAGAAATTTTTAGATTTGGGCTACGAGGGTGCAGTGGCAAAGAGATTAAGAGGCGTTTACCAGTTTGATCGCTCCAGAGATTGGCTAAAGATGAAATTTGAAGAAACCTATGATGCAAAGATTGTGGCTTATAAGGAAGGAACTGGTAGACATAAGAATAAGTTAGGGGCTTTTATTTGTAAATTAGGAGAAAAAGACGTTAATATTGGTGGGGGTTATTCGGACGAGGAGAGAGAAGAGTTTTGGAAGATAAAAGATAAAATGATTGGACGGGTAATTGAGGTTAAAGGTCAAGAGAAGACCTCTGATGGTTCTTTAAGATTTCCAGTATTTATTAGGCTAAGAATGGATAAGTAGACGAGTAGAAGGGAGGATAGTGATGAGTATTTTTGATGATTTAGATTATATGAAGAAGGACAAGTTTTTTGAACCTATTTTTGATAGCTTTGTGGAAGGGTATGTACCACAGATTGATGAGATAAAGACTTTAGTTCGATTTTTTGCTACTTTTGCTATGGGTTGTGTTATATCTGGTGTAGAGGATTTAGCTGATAAGTTTAATACTCGATTGGAATGGTATATTATATTATTGAAGAGGTTAGGATATAAACCTGGAAGATATGGTGTTGGGTATAAAATTTTTGGTTTAGAGGATTATCTTTCAGGAGTTTTACAGGTTAGGGTGTAGAGGAAATAAGGTTGAGCTTGATTGGTATTGGGGCTGGCTCTGGAATAACGAGGACGCAGATACTCGGAGTAAGATACCGCTGCGGATAAGACACAATAACTCTCTGGAGTCAGTCCCAACAAAAAGAGAGTAAGGAGGTGAGAAAGGGTGTTGAGTGCAGTTCAGTGTTTGGGTATTGCATTTGTGATGGAGTGCATATTATTGCTATCAATGAAGAATTGCAAGACAAAAAAGGAGGAAAAAGATGACTAAAGGAATGTTTAGGATTATTGCTGGTTTTCTTGTATTGTTAGTATTGCTGTTAGCAAATCCGATGGTAATAATTAGTGCTGGTCGTAGAGGTGTTATTCTTAATCTGGGGGCAGTATCGGAAAAGATTATGGGAGAAGGATTGAATTTTCGTACGCCTTTTATTCAAAACGTCGTAAAGATGGATGTGCAAATACAAAAGGATGAAGTTCAAACTGATGCTGCTTCTAAAGATTTGCAGACAGTCACTACGACTATTGCTCTTAATTATCATATAATGCCTGATGAGGTAAATACGCTTTATCAAAGTATAGGCAAAGATTTTAAGAAGAGGATTATTGACCCTGCTATACAAGAGGCTGTTAAGGCGGCTACTGCTAAGTTTACTGCTGAGGAGGTCATAACTAAAAGAGAGATTGTAAGAGATGAGGTAAAGAGATTACTTTTAGAAAGATTGAGAAGAGATTATATCATTGTTGATGAAGTATCAATAGTTAATTTCAAATTCTCTACAGAATTTGATAAGGCTATAGAGGCCAAAGTAACAGCTGAACAGAATGCCCTTACGGCCAAGAATGTTTTGGAAACAAAGAAGTTCGAGGCAGAACAAATTCTTGCAACGGCGAGAGCAGAAGCAGAAAAAATAAGGATACAGGTAGAGAGTATCGCAAAGCAAGGGGGTATTTACTATGTTCAGTTGAGAGCCATTGAGAAATGGGATGGCAAACTTCCTGTGCAAATGATACCTGATGGGGCTGTCCCATTTTTGAATTTGATGAAGCAATAGCCAAAGAAGGGTGGACATGGGGTAGAAGAATAGGAGGTCGAAAATGAGTAGATGGCTGAATAGATTAGAATTAATTGATATTTGGAAAAAATATCGGGCGGACAAAATTGCTATAGCTGAAGCGGGGAAAGAAGTCGCCAAGCGAATACGAAAATTAAAATGCTTTGAAGCCGAAAAAGAAACCCTTGAAGACATAGCTTGTGATTTTGAGTGTGTCGAGACAGTGGAAGACTTTGATAGTGTTCTTAATGACCTATATGACTGGGGAGACACCCCATTAGATAATAGGTTTGGTGGTAAAAAGCTGTGTTGGATAGCAACAAGATAGGTTAAAAATAAGTTAGCTAATTGAAAGGAAAAAATGAGTAGACGAAGAATCAATAAGGGTTGCATAGTAAGTAAGGCCTTTGGGCTTCCTATTTTGGAACGACACGATTATCGAAAGGGAAGAGATTATTGGACTGAACGATATGTGAAGCAAAGCGTTGAATTTGCCAGTAAGTATTTTTTAAAGGGTACAGTTTTGGATGTAGGTTGTGCTTATGGTTTTGCTGTACATTTATTTAATCAAAAGGGTTTTAGTTCGGTGGGTGTAGATCTTCATCCCGTTGATGGAATCTTTAATGTTATTTTGCTTAGGATGGATTTTTATCGATTATCGCAAACTATGGTTAAGAAAGCGTTTTTGGACAATGTTTTTATAAATCACACACTTGAGCACGCAGATTCCCCTATGCGATTAATTGAACAGGTAAATTCAATATTAAGAGTGGGTGGAAAGGTTTTTGTTGCTGTTCCACATATTGATGATGAATGGTCTTGGGATTTAAGAGATTCAACTACTCATTATAGTGGATTTAATGAAAAATTTTTAGAGAGTTTATGGAGGCGCTTTGGTTTTAAAACTTTGGATCTTAAGACGGTTGAGTTGAAACCTAAGAGAAAGCCTAGAAGAAGAGAGATTTGGTATGTGGGGCAAAAGACGGGCAAACTCCCACAGGTGAGTTTTATAGAAAAAGCTTTAAAGGTGGTAAAGAGTAAATAGGGGGGGATTTAATATGGGATTAAATAAAGTTTGTATAATGGTAAGTGGCGGTTTAGATAGTTTTGTTAGTATTAAGTATGCTAAGAGTTTAGGTTTAGAGCCCTATCCGGTTTTTATTTCTTTTGGACAACCTTATGTCGAAAAAGAAAGAGAAGCTTTGGCCACCTTAGATGTTAAATATAAAGAGGTAAAGGTTGATGGGTGGCTCCAAACAGAGATTACTACAGATAATTGGATTATCCCAGGAAGGAACTTACTTTTTGCAGTAATAGGAGCTTCATTTGCTGATAGAGTATGGTTGGGTGCTCTTAGTGGAGAACAACACGCTTTTGCTCGTGAGCATGATAAGAGCCACAAATTTTTTAGAGAGGCAACGAATCTTTTATCTTATATTTTTGAAATACAGCAGTCGAAGACTATTATTGAAACCCCCTTTGGTCATTTTACAAAGACTAAAGTAGTGCAATGGGCTTTAGCTCATGGAATTGGAGAAGAAAAATTAAAGCTAACTAGCTCTTGTTATCATGGTAAACTTCATAATTGTGGAATCTGCGGAACTTGCTTTAAGCGATGGATAGCTATGATAAATAATGATATTTTTGAGCTCTATGAATCAAAGCCTTGGGAGAACTTATATGCAAGAAGAACTTCTGTAGAGATGTGGAACGCTTGGAAAGAAAAGAGTTATAGTCATTATTCTTGGGGGAGAATTAGTGAGACTTTTCGTGCGTTACAGAAGGTGATTAAATTAGATTATTATATAGAAGAGAGTAGAAAGCTGTTAACAGGAATTTAATGATGAAGAATTTAATTTGGTGTGAAAAATATCGGCCTCAGAGAATAGAAGATATGGTTTTATCCAGAGATTTGAGGTTATTAGTTGAGAACTTTGTGAACCATAAAAGTATTCCTCATTTATTATTGATTGGGGATGCCGGTTGTGGAAAAACCACTTTGGCAAGAATTCTTATAGATGAGCTTAATGCTAGTAGTATGGAATTAAATGCTTCGGATGAGCGTGGTATAGATACTGTTAGAACTAAAATTAAGCGTTTTGTTTCTTTGGATGCTGGAGATCAGTTAAAGATAGTTATGCTTGATGAGGCTGATGGTATTTCTGCAGATGGTCAGCAATGTTTAAGGAATATGATGGAGACTTTTGCTGAGAAAAGTCGTTTTATTTTAACTGCAAATATCGAGAAAAAAATTATTAGGCCAATACAAAGCCGTTGTCAATGTGTAAGTTTTGAGCGTCTTCCGGTGAAAGAGCAGTTAAAGCTGGTAATAGAAATTTTGGTTAAGGAGAACATAAGGTATAACGAGGAAGACATTTTAAAGTATATAGAAGAGTGTAATGATGATATGAGAATGTTGATAAATGAATTACAAAAGAATAGTATTACTGGAGAGTTGAGTTTTAATGAGGTTAGAAAAGTGGAGGATATAGAGAAAATTTTTGATCTCGTGAAGAGCGGGTCTTGGTTGGATTTAAAACAGTTAATTGTTTCTTATATTGATATGACTAGTATTTATTCTTACCTTTATGATTATGCCTTTAAAAGTATGAATTGGGAAGAGATGGTAAAGATAGTAGCCCATTATGCCTTTCAGAATGGTTTTGTATATAGAAAAGATATCAATTTAATGGCATGCTTAATTGAATTAAAAACTTATTTAATTTAGGGAAATAATGAATAGTATTTTACTTGAAATGCTTAGTAGAATGGATTATAATATAAGTAAGGAGGTTCAAGAGGCTGGTTGTTTTTCTAATGACGTAAAAGAGATTTTAAGTTTTATTAAGAAGTCAGAAGGGGGTGATATTTATGCGATAAAGCGCGTATTTAAGTGCGGAAGTAGAGTGGCAAAAATGTATAAAGGGATATTGAAAAGTTCAGATATTTTAAAGGTAAAAAGAGTAGTGGGTGTTTAAATGTGGAGGTGGTTATGAGTGATCAGAGTGTTAGGGTAGAGAATATTTGGGGGGAATTAGAAAAGTATGATCGGTATTTAAGGGCAGCCAGTTCAAAATGGAGTAGAAAGTCCGGATTTAGAATATCTCGTGATGATTTATATGGTGAGTTGTTATTAGTATACTATACAATTTGGAAGTTATATCGACACTTAGAGGACTTGGCTTTTGTCAAAGTCCTTGTTGTATGTTTAAAGGTTAAATGCATTGATTTGATTCGTAGAGAAGGTATAGGTCGGTTTATCTCTTTAGAGGTTTTAGGTGATAACTTTGTGATTAGTAAGTCTTTTACTTCATATAGCAATAGCTTTGCGGAAGACTTGCGATCTTTAGTTAGAAATAATATATATTCTTTACGAATTCTGGATGTGGTCTTACAAGAGAGTGATAATTTATTTGTCTTACGACAACGAAGAAATAGTGATCTACAGCGACGCCACACAGAAATTAGAAAGACGGATCTTAGGGAATATATGTTGCAAGAAGGAATGAGAATAACAGATTTTCGATATGGAATTAAAACCTTAGAAAGTGCTGTGGAGTTGTTGGTTAAATGCGGTTAGGTGATTATTTTGAAGAGAAACTCGTTCAAAGTTTAGATAGAATCTTAGAGTCTTTATCATTAGAGTTGGACGTCTCTAAAAGTGTTTTAGAGGATATTCTTATTTCTGAAGCGCTTCCTTGTAATGATAAAAGATGGCCAAGAACTTGGCTTATGGGAAAACATATTGATAATGTTTTTGCTAACTTAGATGTTGAATACATATTGGCTTTTCAGATCGTACAGTTTAAGGATGTCATAGAAGTAATTAATGAGTGGCAAGATCTACGACGAGTGAGCGGAGAGAAGCTTAAAAGAATGTTTGAACGGGATAAGGCTTTTAAGCTTGTCCCTGTTTATTATCGAAGTAGGCATTTAAAAGACGCCTTTGTTTTAGCTCTTTATAAGTTAATTAAGAAAATTTCATTAAGGGATTTAATTCGTACTGCAGTAAGTCATGTTCAGGATGCTAAAGTTAATTTTTCAGTGAGAGTGGTATGGAAATGGAATAAGTATGGAAGTAGTATAGTTAGTGCCTCAAATTTAAAGTATAAGACTAAAATTATGGAGGTCGGAGAATGACACCTGAAAGATTTAATGAATTATTGACAAAAGAGCTTTTACCGCAGTGCTATAAGATTCTTAATACGAAGGGTATGGCTTATTCGGGAGGAGAAGATAAGCTTGGAAATTTTAAGCGTGGAGAGATTCTTTCAGGAGTTTCTCCAATAATTGTGTGGTTTATTTATTTTCTAAAACACTTTGATGCTCTATCTAGTTATATAAAGGAAGAGTATAAAGATAGTGAGCCCATTAATGGGCGAATTATTGACATGATAAATTATTTGTTTTTGCTTTATGCCCTTTTAGAGGAGAGAAAACATGATTTTGGTTCCTGATTCTCATAGAGATAAAACGTTAGAGGATTTTGACTGGCAACAGCTTAAACCTCTTAAGCTTCGAATTTTGAGCTATCTTGATGAGTCTAGCCCAAAGGGCATGATTTTTATTGGTGACCCTGGAGTAGGTAAAACCCATTTAATGATTGGAATTTTTAAGAAGTTATTAGATGAAGGACGACTTTTAGGTAGTGAAGTTCTATATATTGAGTGGTTTGAGTTGATTCGGCAACAAAGGCTTTTGATAAATCAAAAAGCCGATGCAGATATTATGGTTAGGGATTTACCACATTTATTTTTGATAGATGATATAAAGCCGGATGATACTAAGCTGTGGCATAATACGCTTCAGCGAGTAATAGAGGAGACATATTCTGAGCAGAAATCTGGTATATTAAGTACCAACGCTGATAATTTAGAGCAACTTATAGAGCGGTGGGAGCTACAGGATTATTATGTAAGTAGACTTTTAAGTTGTTTTGATATCATAAAGATCAAGGGAAAGGATTGGCGCATTGATGGAAAATAACTTTGGTTTGATTGTTTATGCCTTGACAAGTAAAGAACTATTTAGATATTTTTTGGACTTATTTGATATGATAGAGGTGATGGAAAGGCAGCGGGAAGTAATAAAGTATGTTAAAGATTATTATCAGGAAATGAGAGATGTGCCGAGTATTATTGAGTTACAGCATAAGTTTGGAGATTTAATTCCTAACGATGTGTATTTGGAGGCTGATTATGTAAAGAAAGAATTAAAAAGAATAATTAGAAATGAAACCTTAAAGTCCTATGTTATAAGAATATCTGAGGACATTGAGAGCGATAAGGTTGATTATGATAAGGTTTACGAGGAGTTAAGGCGATTACGCATTAGATTAGAGACGCCAAATTTGAAGATATTCAATGTTGGGGATATGACGAAAGAAGTCATAAATCAGGTTGTTGAGATTCAAAAAGATTCTGTAGTGCCAACGGGTATAGATTCTGTGGATAAGGTTTTAGGCGGAATTGGCCGTGGTGAGATAACAATTTTAATAGCCCCCCCTGGCACAGGGAAAACGACCTTTTTGGTTAATTGTGCCTTTGGGGCTGCAATTTTAGGTGTAAATGTCTTATATGTCAGCCTAGAGTTAAATGAGAAAAGAATAGCTGAAAGAGTTATTAGAAGGGCTTCAAAGCTTACTCGAGAGGAAATTAGAGCCTATCGAGAGAAGTCTGAAAAGGAAATAGAGAGAATTTTTCGATATATTCAGTCTGATATAAAGATACTATATCGACGACCAAGTTCTTTATCTTCAATGGATCTGGAGGCTATTTTGGATTTACAAAGTGAAAAGACGAGACCGGAATTACTTATTGTTGATTATTTAGATAAGATGAAGGTTTTTGGAGACTTTAGGCGAGCTTTAGGAACGCTTACAGATGAATTACGCTTATTGGCTGAGCAATACAATTTGGCTGTGGTAACTGCTACACAGGCAAATCGTGGTTCGATATCCGCGTCAGTAGTGACTGAAGAGCATGTTAGTGAAAGCTTTAAGAAGATTGAAAATGCTGATCTTATTTTATCTTTATGTATGTCTGATAAAGAGTTGAAGGAAGGAAAGGCTCGTGTGGTTATTTTGAAGAATAGAGAAGGTAGGGGAAAAAATCTACGAGGAACAATAATTCCTGTTAAGTGTGATTTACAAAGAATCTTAATCGAATGAAAACAAATTATAGAATTAAGGGCAATGAGTTAATACTAGAAGAGTGTGTCGCTTGTGGAAATAAGCGATGGAATTTACAAATTTCCTTAAGCCCAGATAAGCCTGGGATTGTGCACGCCTGGTGTTGTAATTTTGGTGGAGACATAGAAAAGTTACGTTACAAAGAGGGTTGGAGAGAGCTTTATGATATCTATAGATCAACTTATAAAGGAGAGTATGGTTTAAGTAAGAAAGAGGTTATGCTCCCAGTTGAGGGTTTAATTGATGTGAGATTTTGTAAAGATGAAAGAATTTTGGAATATCTACAGAGTCGGGGACTTTCTAAGGCAGATTGGAAGAATTGGAATATTAAGGTTAGATATCCTTTTATATACTTTTTGTTAACAAGTTGTGGAAAGGAAATATATTGGGTAGGGCAAAATATTAGTACTAGAAAGTATTTATTGCCGTCAATACCGAAGAAGGACTTGGTTTGGTACGTATCTTCTGAGAGTTCAATAGTCTTATTGGTGGAAGGTGTTTTTGATGCAATAAGGGTTGTTCAAGCTCAATTTGATGTGGTTATTTTATTAGGGAAAAGGCTTTATGCAAAGACGAGAGAGTTTATTACCAAGTTTTTAGGGGATAAGAAGATCGTGGTGGCTTTGGATGCAGACGCTTCTAGGGACGCTCTTGATATTTTAACAGGCTTTAAGGGCAGAAAAGTTTATAAACTTTCGTATAGCCCCTTAGAGATTGAGAATAATGTGGATATAGCTGATTTGAATCCTCGTAAGCTACGGGAGAAGGTAGACCACGCAAAGATTTGGACTTTTGCAGATGAGATTAAGATGAGGATGGGTAAATAATGATAGTCGTTCAGATTAAGAATGCGGTTTGGGCAGAGTTGGGGGGTTTAGAAGAAGAGCTTGAGCAAATTCGGATATTATTAACGCTTGTGGATGATTCTGCTATCTATAGTTATAGATATAAAACCGGTAATTGGGATGGAAAAAGACATTTATATAGTGAAGATAGAAAGGGTGGATGGTTATTGGTTAGAGTTGGCTTATTAGATTGGTTAATTTCTAAATCTCCAGCTATAACATTTAAAGTTTTAAACCATATACAACCATTAAGCCCTGGAGATCTTTGGAGAGACACCCTGTTGCCATTGAGACCTTTCCAAGAAAAGGCTCTTTTGGAGGTATTTAGGTGGCAGAGGGGTTTATTGAGTATGGCTACGAACGCTGGAAAAACTTTAATAGCTTTGGCAATATTAAAAGGATTTCAAGATTATAAGTGTCTTTTTTTGGTGCATAGATTGGAATTGTTTAGACAGGCTGTCGAATATTTTAGAGACATTGGTACTTTGGAGGTTGGAACAATAGCCGCTGGGAAGGAAAGCAATTTAGAGGCTAATATTTGCGTTGGGATGATTGGTACTCTATATTCACGAGTTACTCGACAGACGCGAATTAAAGAGTACCTGAAGAATATTAATGTGGTTATTGTTGATGAGTGTCATCACGTTGGAGCGGAGGGTTCTTATGCAAAAGTTTTGGATACTATGACAAACGCATTTGTTAGAGTGGGATTAAGTGGAACTTGCCCCCCGGAAGAGTCCTGTTTGGGATTAAGTTTAAAGGGCACGTTTGGTGATATGTTATATGAAATAACGAATGAAGATTTAAGAGTATTAGACGTTTCAGCTTTGGCAAAAGTAAAATTTTTAGTTGGAAATTGGCACATTGAAGGATTAAAAGAGTCAGCAAGGCAAGTATTTGTAAGGCGAGGAAGAAACCCCGAAACAAGATATTGGACATATGTTTATGAGAATGGAATAGTAAGAAATACGGAAAGAAATTTAGCTCTTATCCTATTGGTTAAAGCGCTATTAGCTACGGGAGAATCCGGAATTTTGATTATTGTGGACAGATTAGAGCATGGTACTTTTATTTATGATGGATTAAAAGATACAGGGGCTGTTCGCTACGTATTTGGTGAATCAGAAGATCGTCTTGAGTTATTTGAGGCCTTTAGAGAGGGAAGAATTTCTTGCTTGATTAGTAGCCCCATTTTAGGAGAGGGCATAAATATTGTAGGAATTAAGCATGTATTTTTAGCTGGTGCTGGAAAATCAAAAAGAAAGATGTTACAGAGGATTGGTCGAGGACTTAGAAAGAAAAAAGACTTATCTTCATTAGTGGTTTATGATTTTGATGATAATTGTTTAGATATTCCTTTATTACAACGCCACACAGAGCAGAGAAAAGAAATTTGTATTGCTGAAGGTTTTGAGGTAGAAGAAGTAAAGATATAAGTAGTTTTGAGGTTTAAGAAACTTTTGATGTTATAAGGTATATAATCTCTTAAGAATTTCTTTAGAGATTAATCAGAGATAGACACCATGGAGAAAAAAACTGGGGGGAACAAATTTTGCGATTGCGGCTGTGGGCAGATAGTGAACCCTGGTTGTAGATATATTTTTAAGCATCAAAACAAAAGTGAAGAAGACCGAAGACGCATAAGTGCCAAACTAACAGGAAGAAAACGACTAAAGAAACCCAAATGTGGAAAGGATTCTATAAAGAATGATAGAGAAAGCTTTGGCTCAAAAGAAAATTAGAAGTAGCGCAATAGTGCTTTTAAATACCTTAGGGCAAGATCTAACAGACCCAAATAATATGGACACACCCCAAAGAATTGCCTTATCGTATACAGACGCCTTATGTCGAGGGCTATTTGAACCTGAACCTGTCTTAAAGACCTTCCCGTCAACTGGTTATGATGAGATGATTTTGGTTAAGGATATAGATTGCTACTCCTTATGTTCACATCATTATTTACCATTTTTAGGAAAGGCTTATATTGCTTATATACCAGACAAGCAACTTTTAGGGTTAAGTAAGATAAATCGCTGGGTAGACTGGATGAGTAGGCGTCCAACGATACAGGAACAATTAACACAAGGCATAGCACAAGGGCTATATGAAAGGCTTCAGCCAAAGGGCGTGGCTGTTGTAATAAAAGCATATCATTTATGTATGATGATTAGGGGTGTGAAACAAAAAGGTTTTGCCGTAACATCTTGTTTAGTTGGAGCATTTAAAGAACATCCAGAGACCCGTCAAGAATTTTTTGACCTGGTTGAAGGAGACAATGGGAGGGACATATGGAAATAAGTAGAGGGCAGTTATTAAGAAGTTTGGCATTAGCAAAATCGGTTGGTTCAAATGAAGCCTTAATTTCAACGACAGGTGATATATCTGCGGCATCAGAGAGTGGTAGTGTTACTTTTTTTGGTAAGACTATAAGTCCGGAGCAGGATTTAGGTTTAATAGATGTGAATCTTCTATTAAACATGGTAGCAAAGACGAACCAGAAAAAGATTACGGCAACAATAACTCGAAGGGTATTGAAGATTGTGGATGGAGACAGCGAATTTGGATATAAGCTTGCCGATGCTGATATTCTTGAAGTACCAAATATGGAGCTGATAGAGAAATATAATGGCTTGGTTGGATTAAGTTTTAAGGTTAAGGTAGAGGCTACTAGACGTATAGCTGATTTAATTCGGACAATTATGGCTAAGCAGGTTGTCTTCAAATCCTCTAATGGAGACTTAAAGGTTGTGGTTGGCAAGGAAGAAATGTTTTATGGAAAGGTTTCCATTCAGGAAGGTTTAGGGTTAAAGGACAATTTAGAGGTAACCTTCTTGGCGGATGAGCTGGTAGCGGTATTAAATGTTTTGGATTTTGATGAAATAGAATTTGGTTTATCCTTTGGGGAAAATCCAAATGGCTTAAAGTTTTTAAAGATTGCCCAAGAAGATTCAATTTGGTATATAGGAGCCAATATAGAAACGCATACAGAGAAGAAGGAAAAACCTGAAAGCGAGTAAACTTTGGTTCAATCAAAATATAGTCTACAAATGAAAAAGGCTTCAGAGTTGTTATTTTTAAGAGCCGGCTACGGTTTTGAGCCAAAATCTATTTGGCCCTATCAGAGAGGTACGGATTTTGATGTGGGTATTAAGGATGATATAGCCAAAGACTCTTTTAAAATGGATATGGAAAAGAATTGGATGAAGATTGGACGAAGCTCCTTATCAAAGTTTAATTCGGAGAATGCTAAGAATTTAATAGAGTATTTAACTTTTGAAGGTGATATCATATTAGATCCCTTTGCTGGTAGAACTAGAGCAAAGATTGCCCAGACCTTCCGGCAAAACGCCAGCCTTTATACCCACAGGCTATTGTTAAGCGTAGAATGCTAACGACACATGAGTATTGTTTAATTTTTAATAGGAAGAAACCTAATGAATTAAACGATTATTATGAAAGTAAGCTTAGGAGTGACGCTCAGAAGATAAAATTTAAGAGCACGGTATTATTTAAAAGAAAACGATTTGGAGACATTTAATATGCAAATCTGGGTATTCCCCGCAGTAGCCCCTATAGAGAAACGAACATATATTCAGGATAAGAAGAATGGGGTATATTATTTTTATCCTGAGCTTTGTGAGATTTTAAAAGATAAGTATGATGGGCAAATGCGAATGTTACTATCGGCGGGATTATGGGAAAAGAATTACCATAATGAATTACTTCGTCGGAATTTCCCTTTACAGATATTGGTGGATTCTGGTGGCTTTCAGTATTATGGATGGAACGAGATGGACCGAAAAAGATTTTACAGATCTCGTGAACGTTATTATCGTTGGCAGATTGAGGTAGGAGATTTGGTTCTTGGGGGCGACATCCCCCCGGAGAAAAGTATTGTAAATAACAAAATGCTTGAGGAGCTTTTGGCTGTAACACAGACGAATATGGACTTTCAATTTAGCTTGGATAGAAATCTTTCCAATAGATTTATAAATATTTTACATGGAACCTCACCGGAAAATTTAAGATATTGGGTAGATGGTGTGAAAGGCTTTCCTGGAGTTGGTTGGGCAATTGGCGCAAAGTTTACGGGTGTGGTATTAGGCGCAACTTTGCAATACTTATTTTTGGTTGAGAATAATCTTTTAAAGCCTGGAGATATTCTTCATTTATTTGCCATGACTGGTTTTAGTATCTTTATTCCTCTTGTATGGTTGATTCAGCACACTAGACCAGATTTAATTATTTCTGTGGACAGTTCTAGTTATTCATTAATTCGGATTGGACAGGTACATGGTCCCAATGGAGTAATAGACTTTAAGGATATACGCAGTGGTAGGGTTAAACTGCGATCCTATGATGGTGTAGATATTGTAGATATTCCCAGAAATACTGATGAAACAATAGGAAAGCGCCTTGAGCTTACAGGATTACAGAATTTTATGCAAAAGATTTGGGCTGTAAGAGATGACCTTTTAGAGAATAATTTTTCGAAGTATGAGAAAATTTTGGTATCTTCTGGTATTAAGAAATATTATCGAATTTGGCAAACGGGTGGCATTGATATGCTATGGAATCAATTTCGTCATAGAGTTATTGAACATGGAAAGGCCATAGAAAAATAAGATGGGTACGGTTATGTTTCAAAGAAAAAAACCTATAAAGAAAACCATAGCTGGGAGTATGGAGAATATTGACCCTTGTTTAAAATGCGCCTTTAAGAAACAGGATGTGTATGTCCCCTCTGAAATTCACGCTGGTAGTAGGGTATTGGTGGTAGCTGAAGCCCCAGGTCGAACAGAGGTAGAGAAGCGTAGGCCTTTAATTGGACGATCTGGGAGTTTGGCTAGACAGGCTTTAAGTGAGGTTGGTTTGGATGAGCCTTGTGATGTCGCGAATGTGGTAAGTTGTCGTCCAACGGATGCTGCTGGTAATAATCGAACACCTACACCAACTGAGATAAGACGCTGTTCCCCCAAATTGCAGACAATTTTAAACAGTAAGAAATATGAGCTTATAATTTTAATGGGTGGAATTGCTGTAGACAGTATCTTACCCATGGATGTAAAGATACACGATTTTGGGGGGCACGTTTTTATAGCTCAGAATCAAAAAATATTACCTGTTTATCATCCCTCGTATATTATGAGAGTAAACGACCCAGAAAAGGAAAAAATTTGGAAAGAGGATTTAAAATGGGGCATAGATATTCTAAAGGGTAGAATAAAAAAGGTTGGTTATACCTTAATTGATTCAGCAGAGAAGCATCAGTTATTAATTGATCGGCTAAAAGAGTATAAAGGCTTTGCTGCGGTGGATATAGAAACTACGGATTTAGATCCAAAGTTGGGCATCTTGATTTGTTGCGGTTTTAATGTGGGTGGAGAAAACTTTATATATCCTTTAATAGGGGTGGGGGGAAAGGAGGGCTTACAGGCCGCTTTAGATGCGGTCAAAATTGGAGTGTTTCATAACGCTATGTTTGATATTGGATTTTTATGGGCTAAGGGCTATAAGTTTCGGGCGGATATTAGAGATACTCAAGTTTTATGTTATTTACTGGATGAGCACCGAAGAGACACAGGACTAAAGGCTAAGAAGATGATTAAAGAACTTTTGAATATACGATATCAGGGAATAGCCTACGATATGATAAAGGCCTCTAAAGAAGAGATTTATTCTTATTGTGCTGAAGATGTTCAATACGAGATGAAGTTATTTAAGAAGGTTTGGGATATTCTTCCAGAACGGTTAAGAAAATCTTATGAGATATTTTTAGGTAATGCTGAATACCCCGTAATTGAGATGCTGAATAGGGGGTTTAAAGTAGACCAAACAAGAGCAGAGGCTATAAAAGGAGAGCTAGAGAGAAGTATGAAGGATATTGAGCAAAGCCTTAATGAAATATTTGGAGAGACTCGTTGGTCAAGCCCTATGCAGATTGGAAAGATATTTGAATCTTTAGGCATAAATACAGATAAAAAGACGCCTACAGGACGAATGCAGATTAGAGCCGAGGATTTAGAGACCCTACAGAAACACAAGATTTTATGCTCTGATGCAGCTAAGGAGAAAAAAGCGCATTTTTTACTTAATAGCTTATTAGAATATAAAACTTTATTTAAGAATTATACGACGTATGTCCTTGGGGTATTGAGTAAGCTTGGAGCTGATGGAAGAATACGGGCTGATTATTCATTTACTCGAACGCTAACAGGGAGATTAGCTTGTAGTAATCCAAACATACAAAGTACCCCAAGAGACACCAAATTGAGAGGTATTTATGGCGTTGATGATGAATATAGTTTAGTATATGCCGATTGGAGTCAGATAGAACTTCGCTTGGCCGCGATTATTTTTGATTTACCGAAAATGCTTATGGCTTTTAAAGAGGGTAAAGATATTCATGCTTGGACAGCTAAAGAGATTTTAGGAAAGGCTTTGGAGGAGATAACTAAGGATGAGAGACAACTTGCTAAAGCTTGTAATTTTGGCTTAATTTATGGCATGTTTGCAGATTCTTTACAGGAGTTTGCCGAAAAGGAATATGGTGTGATTATGACGCGTGAGGAAGCACAATTATTTCGGAATAGAATTTTTGAGGCTTATGGGATAAGGGAAGGGCACCAAAGAGTTTTAGCCTCGGCTAAGAAATTTGGATATGCTGAGTCTTTTTTTGGACGCAGAAGAAACTTATCAGCCGAGTTTAGAGATATTGATTTAAAGGTAAGAAGTCACGCTGAGAGACAAGCTTATAATGCTCCCGTGCAGGGAGCCGCAAATGATGTTAATTTATTATTAATGAATTTAATTTATGAGAAAAAAGAAGAGCGGAATTTAGACGCCTTTTTTGTGGCTACTGTGCATGATATGTTTGGTTTAGAGTGTGCAAATAGAGACGTTAAGATCTTACAGGAGGTTATAGAAGAAGCGCGTTTAGAGGTTGAGGATATTGTTAGTACTTTGGCGGGAAAGGAGATTCCACCATTACTTTTAGACTTAAAAGTCTCAGACCATTGGGAATAATTTGCAGTTTATTGGTTAAGTATCGTTAATATTATTGAGAAAGAGAAAAGAAAATGAAAGAATTAGAGGCGCTTATGAGGATTAATTAAAATAAAAGAGGAGGAGTAATGAAAGAGAGATTAGTAGTGGTAGGTAATATCAAAACGGTTGTTCAAGGCAAAGAAACGATTATTGATGGTGATAAATATGAAAGCATAGATACTGATAATTTAGATGAGGATCTTAAAATGCATTCAGCGTATTATGCCTATTTGGGGACAATTTTAGCTGCGAGAGAGACTCTGTTAGAAAAGACTGAGGATGAATTTAAGGATAAAGAGATAGAGCTTTATGGAAAGCAGATGGAAGTCTTGGAAGAACGTGCTAAGACTTCTAAGGAAAAGATTACAGAAAATAAAATCTACGCTTGGGTAAGAGTGCAGGTGGAGTATTTGGATTTGAGGGACAAACTTTATCCTTTAAGGGAAGAAGTTAGAAAGTTAAAAGCTCTTTGTCGTGGAATGGAGCATCGTAAAGATATGTTGGTTCAGCTAAATTCAACGAAAAAAGAAGAAATGCGGTTGGATGGTAGATAAAACGAGAAAAGAAAGGAGAGATGGAAATGAATTTGGATAAGTTAAAGGAAGAGGAAGAGAAGTCGGCATTTGAGCCGGAAGAGAGTAGATTTTTTAATATAGAAAACGGCCCGAACGAAGTCCGGTTGCTTCCTATGAATACCTTATATCTTAGAGACCCAGATGCCGTTGAGGATTTTGCTGTTGAATTTCCGGTACATGAATATTTATTTGATGTTACGGGTTTTAAGAAGATCAGATGTCGAAAAAACGAAGGAAGGTGCCCTATATGTGAGAGGCTTCAAAATAAGCCAAAAGCTAATTATGGTTATAATGTTTTGGATTTAGCTGATGGTAAGGTCAAGGTAATGACATCTGGAAAAGAGATTCGGACTCAGCTACGACGTATTATTTTGGATAAAAATTGGGGTGATATTTATGCTATAACAGCTGGAAGAAATGTTATTATTGAGCGGATACCTAAAGAAAAAACTAATACCGGGTGGGTTCAGTATAGTGTACGTGGAATCCCACAGGTTAAAGATATTACGACTTTATTACCTAAAGGTTGGGAAGACACTATAGACTGTTTGGCTACGACTGGGTTGCCTCACATGTTTACTGAGGAAGAGCTTGAGAAATTAGTTGAGATTTATAAAGTTAAAGGTGATCCTCGTGATATCTTTCCAGAAAAAGAGCAAGGGACTTTTGAGAAGGGGACGTCACGCCCAGTCTCTACGGAAAGAAAACCAGCAACAGGAGCTATTGCCCCAAAGATTGGGGAAGAGGAAAAGAAAAAAGAAGTAGCTCCTGCTAAAGAGGTAACTAAGAGCGATGATGTTGAGAAGATTCCAGAAGATTGTGCAGAATGCTATGGTGAAGATTTTTCTTTTAAGTTGGCAAAGTGTAAGTCTTGTCTTGTGAGGATTCAGTGTAAGAGAATTTGTTTTGCTGGATTAAAGGAGTAGGAGGTTTAAAAATGGTGGCAAAAACTTTTGAACAAAGTTTAAAAGAGCAAGGATTACTTGCAAGTGTCGATATAAGCCCTTTGGAGTTTATTAGTACGCATTGCTATACGCTGAATTACATAATCTCTGGGAAGTTCTTTGGGGGATTACCTTTAGGGAAAATAATTGAAATTTATGGTGATCCGATAGCTGGGAAGTCTTTACTTCTGTATCATTTATTTGCAGAGATCCAGCGATTAAAGGGTTTAGTATGGTATGATGACCCGGAATTTTCTTTATTACCAAGATTTGCGGAGTCGGTTGGGGTGGATTTGAAGAGGATTTGGGTACCTGATGAGCCCTCTGATTCTGTTGAGCAGCATTTTGAAAGGGTTCAAAAAATTCTGGAAGAGAAGATAGCTTCTGGTTCTCAAGTGCCTATGATTATAGCCTTAGATAGTATTGGGGCTTTATCAACGCGTCATGAGCTTGAGGCGGGAATGGATAAGGTTGATTTGTCGAAAGCTAAGCAGATTAGGAAAGCTATGAGATTGATTCAGAAGTATGTGAAGAAGGCTAATTGTCTATATGTAATTAATAATCATTCGTATGATGTTATTGGGGAAAGATTCCCCATGAAGCTATCTTCGGGTGGGGGCGGCTTAAAGTTTCATTCCTATGTTCGATTGCTAATTGAGTTACGGGCTAAGTTTTATGACCCTAACAAAAAGATTGTTGGGGTACGCAGTAAAATTTCTGTGACTAAGAATAGAATAATTGAACCATTTAAGACTACATTGTTAGTTATATTATTTAAGAGTGGTATTAATCTTTATAGTTATCTCTTTGATACCTTGAAGATAGAGGGCTTTATACGTGGAGGATCTGGGGGGCACTATCAGGTTGCAGGATTTCCTGATAAGATGAAGAAAGAAGAAGTTAAAAGTAGATATGAGGAGATTTTAAAGTTAATTGATGAGGGAAAAATACACCCTTTTGAGGTGGATGGAGACACTTTATTAGCGGAAGACCCCGAAGGCCTTTCTGAATAGCTTTATAGGGGTTTTAGGTGAGAGATGCATGCTATGAATTTTAAATTGCCAAGTAAGCCTAATTTTGGAGCTTCAGATAAATTCGTAATTAAGGCTTCAGTTACGATAGATAATTTGTATATAGTTTTATCTGAGGTTGTAATCAAGGCCCACGCCTATTTAGTTTGCTATCAGCATAGATTTGATGTTTCTAAAGCTTTGGTGAAGATGCTTGAGGATGTTGTGCGATGGGCTGTGATATCTTGCACGATTTTGATACGTTATTTTGAGCAACCTTTAGATAGAGTTGAGATGAAGGAACGTTGTAAACATCTCTTTTTAGAGTCCTTGGATGCTTCTATAGATAAGGAAGGATTATGAAAATGGATACGAAGATAAAGATTGTAGAGGTATATCAGGCTTTGCAAGGTGAGGGGCCTTGGGCTGGTTGTCCTGTATTGATTGTTAGATTATCTGGTTGTACAAGGAATTGTGACTTTTGTGATACGGCTTATCATAAAGATTATGAGGAGATTTTTTTAGATGCTCTTTTAGAAGATATTGAAGATTATGCTGGTCAATATGTTTTATTTACTGGAGGAGAACCTTTATTGCAGTTTAAATTTCTGGTAGAGTTATGGCAAAGAAAAAGGCACTATAAGCAGATGTGGCATTTAGAGTCAAATGGCGACTTGGTGGCCTCTGGAAAAATCCCAATTCAGTATTTATTTACAATGTTTAGATATATTTGTTTTTCGCCAAAAGAGGTGGGAGTGGCACAATATTTAGCACATTTGGGCAAAGACCCTAGAATGGATATAAAAGTGGTAAGTGACTTGGAGAATGTAGGTGTAGACTTGTTATCTTATGCTACTATGGTAATGCCCTTAACGACAGGAGACTTCCAGCGAGACCTATCTATAAGGCAGAAAGTTTGGGAATATTGTTTAAAGTCAAAGGTAAGATATTCACCAAGGTTGCATATGGAAATTTTTGGTGATAAGGAGAGAAAGGTATGAAGGAGAGGTTAGTATTAGGATGGGAATTTTGTAAAGATATAGAAAGAATGGCACAAGGTCTTCATTCTGGTAATTGGAGCCAAGTTGTAGGAGTTTTAAATGGAGGAGCTCTTTCGGCTTTAGTTGTTGCAAATATTTTAAAGTTACCTATATGTTGGTGTAGGGTTAATAGTTATGCCGAGCAGAAGAAGAAGAAGGCTTTGAAAGTTGATCCAATGGATCTAAGTTTTGTTGATTTTAAGGGTAAGGAGATTTTAGTGGTTGATGATATTATCGATACCAGAAGTACTATGGAAACAGTAATTAGAATATTGCAGGCAGGAGGCACTAGTCGAATTAATATCTGGGCTCCTATTATTAAAGTTGGAGGTTTATCTGGTATCTTGGATAACTATATATTGGAGAGAGGTTCATTTTTAGTCGTTCCACAAAATTGTTGGGTGCAATTTCCGTGGGAAAAATAAACTGAAGGGAGGAAAAGATGGTTAAGTGGTTAAGACTGGAAGGAAAAAGTTTAGAGAAAAATGTTCGATCTCATGTAATTGAGATGGTAGATCTTATTGAGGATTTACATATTTCTGAAGATTTTAAAAGTTCTAGAGAGGTAGATGATATTAATTTTATATTTGACACCAGAAAGATGATAGGCCCTTTAGGCGACTATGGTCGGATGCTTTTGGAAACGAATGAGGTAAAAGATTTACAATGCGCGCTTAGAAAGTACTATGCTCATAAAGAAGGTTCTGTCATGACTTTTGATGCAATTAAGGACGAAAGTACTTCTGGGGAATGGCTAACGTTAAGGAGTAGAATTTATTTGGACCCTGAGAAGGCCCCAGTATCGTTGGAAAGAGTTGTTAAGGAAGCAAGGCTTTCTGAAGCAAGTTCATTATTTAAGTCTGTGGTTATTGGTAGTGATAATTGGCATTTGGAGCTTCAACTTTTGGTGGAATCTTTAAGGAAGGAGGTTAAAGTTGGGGACTTTATTGATCCTGGATTATTTATTTCTTTAGGAGATAAAGTAAAATTTGCTGTGGGAATTAATCGTTTAAAATGTACAAATGGTTTGATTCAACCATTAAGACTTTGGGATAGTGACAATTTTGATTTTTTACGAGATCAAAAATTGTTAGAGTCTGGTTTGGGAATGATAACTTGGCTTCAAGGTAAAGTTGGAAAAAGAGTAAATGCAGTCAGAGAGATTGCTATGGCTCTTGGTTCGAAGTATTCGGAAAGTCTTTTGAAAAAGTTTTGGAAATCTTGGGCAGAAAGAATAGATTTAAAAGAGCTTGATTGGTTTGATGTAGTGGCTGATTTAACTCTGGAAGCAAATAAAACTTTGGGTTCGGGTCGTTATCGATTATTGGAAGTTGGTGATAGTATTATTCAATATGATAAAGATTCTCGTTGTCCCATATGCTTTGCACCAAAGCATTCGGGTACAGCAGAACCAGAGGAGATTGTTATAACTGATTAGTAACTATGAAAAAGAAATCTTTGGTAGGGATATTGGGATGGTTATATAACTGCGGCTTGAGACGGGCTTATAATAAGTTGAAATGAAGGGGCTCTGTGGCAGCTGGGAACGCTGGCGCTAATATCTGTTTCAAAATAGGGATAAACTCCTATTTTCTTAACAGTAATTGACTATCCAAGACCATAAATAATGGGATAGGAATAACAAAATAAAAAGCCATAGGTCGAACAGGGTTCGAATCCCTCAGAGCCCTCTTTTAATGAGAACATTTAAACCAATTACAAAAAGGAGGCAGTTATGGCGGAAGAAAAAAAGAAAGAAAGTCCGGATCATGAAGCAGAACAAGAACAGTCTATTACTGGTGCTTTTTTGTCTTCTTTAAAGAGAAACAATAAGCAAATTAGAGAGGATAGGGCGCAAGCAATTGGAGAGGAGGCTGAGATAACCTATAAAAGAACCATTGAAGATTTAGAAATTAGTATTAAAAGAATGTTGAGACAGCAAGAAAATATGTTAGATTTATCTCCTGATAATGCTCTAAGTTTAATTGTTGCTGATAAGTTTGATTCTAGACAATATACAGATAAAGACCTTGAATTAGGCATTCAGATACGAAACAGTGAAATCAAACTTGAAATTGCTAAGAAAAGATACGCTTATCTTTTTGGGGGTAAATAATGGGATATGGGATATATTCGGTTACGAGCCATTCGGCACGTCGAGAAACCTTAGGCTATGATGCAAAAGCTACTTCGGAGGTTTTTGCTCAAAGAAGTATTAATAATGGCATGAATCCTTTTGGCATAAAAATTAGAGAGTCAAGAGATTCAAAAGAGCACCCAAACAGTTTGGCGATAATTATTGCTTTGGATGTTACAGGTTCGATGGGCTCAGTACCTCATCATTTAGTTAAGGATGGATTACCTAATATTATGGAAGGAATAATGAAGATTGGAATTAAAGACCCACAGATTTTGTTTATGGGTATAGGGGATCATGAATGTGATAGAGCACCTTTGCAGGTTGCACAGTTTGAATCTAGTGATGAGTTGTTGGATAAGTGGTTAACTGAGGTTTATTTAGAGGGTGGGGGTGGTGGAAATTATGGCGAAAGTTATCTACTTGCTTGGTATTTTGCAGCAAAGCATACGGCTCTTGATTGCTTTGAGAAAAGGAATCAGAAGGGGTTTTTGTTTACTATTGGAGATGAACCTCCATTAAAAGAACTTCCGAACTCTAATCTTGAAAAGATTATGGGAGTGGGGCTACATGAAACCGTTAATGCCAGTATACTATTGGATCTTGCTCGGAAGACTTTTAATGTATTTCATATAAATATTCAGCAAACCGGTTCTGGAGCTAGAGCGGTGGTTTTTGATACTTGGAGACAGTTGCTTGGTGATAATTTATTAGTTGCTCAGCATTATGATGATGTGTCGAGAATTATAACTGAGACAATTAAGAGCAGGTTGTCTCCTGAAAATCCGACGGAAGCCGAAGTTATTTTGTAAATAAAGCTGCTCTGACGCGCTCTAATATTCGATGTACAGTTTGGTTTCTTGATTATGGAAGGAAACCAGAGTGAAGCTTCTACAATAATATAAGGAGAATGATGATATGGAAAACTCTTTGCATAAGAAGAAAAAAATGATTATTGGCATAACGAGCGAAGAAGACTTAAATAAGGTATTAAAGACGGTACAGTTTAAATATGATATACCTACTAATGGGGTGCGAGGAACGAGTAACGTGACTTTACATAATAATGCTCGTAAAAGATACACTAAAGCCATAATAAGTCATTTATCTACATCTTGGAAAATATTAGTAGAATATGGAATTGATAAGAAAACTAAAACAAAGCGTTATTTCTTAGAGGTATAAAAGCTGTGACACAATATCATTCTAATACGATGGTGATCGGTCTTGGATTTGGTGATGAAGGTAAGGGAATGGTAGTAGATTATTTAGCTCATACAGTTCCTATCGCCAGAAATCTGAATCCTTTAGTTGTTCGATTTAGTGGTGGACATCAGTGTGGACATACTGTTGTTATAAAAGATCTAAGGCATATTTTCGCCAATTTTGGGTCAGGAACTTTAAGAGGAAGACCTACGTATTGGTCGAAGTATTGTACTGTTGATCCTGTTGGTTTGATTAAGGAATTTCGAATACTAAAAGAGAAAGGTATTGAGCCCACGTTATATTTAGATGAGCGTTGCCCAATAACCACCCCCGCCGATAAATTACAGAATTGTAGGAATGAATCGAAGTTTGAACATGGAAGTTGTGGTGTTGGTTTTGGAACGACAATTGAACGGGAAGAGGGTTTTTATTCTTTAACTGTTTTGGATTTATTTTATCCAGAAATTTTTTCAGTTAAGTTGAAGGCTATTAATGATTACTATGATAGCGCTTGTTTTATTACTCTGGAAACACGAAAAGAATTTTTGGCTTGTTGTGATCTATTAAAAAATGCGGATTGGGTGAGGTTGGTATTAGGTTTACCTAAGTTTGATAGTTATATATTTGAAGGGTCGCAGGGTTTATTATTAGATCAACATTTTGGATTTTTTCCTAATGTGACCCGGTCCGATACTGGTTGTAAAAATGCTATTGAATTATTAGGTTCTGGGGATATGGATTTATTTTTAGTAACTAGGGCCTATCAGACTCGGCATGGTAATGGGTTTATGTCTAATCGATGTTTGCCTCTCAATATTGTTTTTGACCCAGAAGAGACGAACAAAGATAATACACGACAGGGAGAATTTAGACGAGCCTTGCTTGATGTTTCATTATTAGAATATGCTATGAAGAAAGACTATCATATTAGACATATAAGAAGAAAGTTTTTAGTTATAACTTGTTTAGATCATATGGCTAATGGATATTACTTTACATATAAGAATCAGGTTATAACTTGTGCTAATGCGAAAGATTTTGCGATGAGGATTGGAAAGATACTGGATTTGTCACAAATATTGATGAGTTTTAATCCAGATTCAGATAAGATAGAGAGGATAGAGATAAGTGGATAAAATTTTTGCAATTTTTATTGATAAGATTTTTAAATATATATTACCAAAAGAATTAGAGAAAATTTTAACTTTGAGTGGTATTGAGCGGCAACTTGATGCTATGTCGTTGATTATTTGGAGTCGAATAAAGTATTCTAAGTGGCAATTGGTTCTTGGCGATTTTATAAGAAGTAACGCTAAGCAAGATGGATTATTTGAAGAAGGATCTAAGCGGACTACGGTAAGGGGCAAACAGGCAAAGCACCCTCTTGGGAAGGCTTTTGATTTATATTACGTATCTGGAAAAAGAATTTTAGAATACCATGAAGCCCCATATAAAGCCCTTGGAGAAGAGTGGATTAGGCGTGGAAATATTTGGGGGGGTAGTTGGAAAGTACCTTTTGACCCAGGACATTTTGAGTTTAAGTAGTTAGAGAGGGGACTTATGACATGATACCATCAAAGTTTATGAATGAACTCTTATATGGTTTGGCTAAAGTGGTTGAGAATATAACACATAAGAAAATTAGATTGCCCCATCACTTTGAATATCAGGGCATTATGGATGATAAGAAACTTCGTAAAAATTTTAATGCAATCTTAAAGGCGTTTGAAAAGGGAGATACAAAGGGAGCAAAGAAATGAAACTTAAAGAGTATCTTGAGGTTATGAGAATTGGGGATGAAGTAGAAATTTATCTCGAAGGAATTGGAAAACCTTTCTTATGGCATTTATGTGTTGTGGTGAATAAAACACAGGATATGCTTATTGTAAACGTGTTAGATAATAAAGGACAAGGGTTTGATTTTGATTGGAATACTATACGAGCTTTATTATTTTCGAATACCGTGGTTGACCTTATAGTAACAGGGCGAAATTACAGGGATCTCGCTATAAAAACAGACTTAGAACGAAAAAACGATAAGTCGTCTGTTGTTATTCCAAGAGAGAGTATAAGATACAATGATGAAGTTATTATAACGGAAGAGGGATTTTACAAGGGAGTAATTGGTGTGGTAAAAGGACAGGACATTCATAGCTTAGAGGCGCTTAGGCATTTGCATTATTTAGTATCTTTACCCAATGGGCACATTGCGGTAGTACATAGTGTCAAGAAGAAGTAGATAAAGCTTGGTAGAGGGAAATCAACGGATGGGACTTTAGTTTGTACTATTTTTAGATAATTAAAGAGGGCCGGTTCATATCAAATCTCGTGAAAGATATGATAGAGGAAGGGCAAATTGTATACCATAACGTTTGGTGGTAAAAATACAACATAGGGGTATGCCGAGACCCCTAGAGAAATTTGATAATTAATATGAAGACTACGATTTTATGGATGTTAAATATAGCAAAGAAGAATTTATATTCAAACGCAATTCAGTTAATTATCTTAGGTAGAAAGCAATTAAGTCTTGTAATTCAACTTTTAGAGAAAGGTTATAGTGTTAATAATGACGGTTTAGCTTTGTTACGAAAATATAATTGGAAAGTTAAAAATATACCAAGAAGGAGGTGATTAGTTATGAAGTTAAAAGTCTATTTACCGATATTGGTTATGGTGATTGGCTTATGTATCTTTTCTGGAAAGGGTTTTTGTGAAGAGATACGACTTGAAACTGGCTTTACTGAACTTAAAGCTGCCATATTTTATGACTTTAACAGTGAGAAAACTTACGCTGGGGGTACTATACCAATAGTATCTTATAAGGTTTTAAGTTTAGAGGCTGGCGTGATTGGTGATAGTACTGAGACTTTACCCTTGTTGGGACTATCTGTAGATGCCAAGAAAGTTGCGGAATATTTTGGAATTGATTGGCAGTTATTGAAATATACTAGCGGTGGGGTTTTTGGTGCAAGAGATTTTGATGATAGTAATGATGCTTGGATGTATGGCGTTTATGCTGGATTAGCGATACCCATTGGCAATTAGCAAATAAAAATAAACTAAACTCTATTGTTATTGCTAACCTTGTGGTGGCTGGGAACACCGTGGAAAATTTGGGATGTTAAATATGGAGCGCATACATTTCTCTTTCGTATGTCAAAACGAAATGCCGCGATCTACAGCTATAAGACTTACAGCTTTGGGGTCAGGAATGTACTAGATTTAATTGGCAAATCTCGAGTGGACCTAGACAGCAGATGTTACGAGACATCCTTAAAAAATCGTAGCGGGTTCGAATCCCGCCGAGGTTGGTTTTAAACTTGGAGGTAGAATGAAATATTGCCCAGATTGTACTGGAGAATTAGAGTTAGTAGATATTTTTGAGTGTGAATCGTATTATAAATGTTTGCGTTGTGGTAATGAGTATGAGGTAGAAGATATTGATGGTTACTGAGAATGGTGTCGATAAATATAAGAAATATAAAGTGGTTTATGCTGATCCCCCATGGTCTTATAATCATAAATATGAGTTAGGTTATTCTACAATGACTCTTGAGCAGATTATGTCTTTACCAATTCAGAATATTATGAGTAATAATTCTGTGTTATTTCTATGGGTAACATGCCCAATGCAAGAAGAGGCTATGGAGGTTATGAAGGCTTGGGGTTATACGTATAAAACAAAAATATATTGGAGAAAGATGGGTAGATTAGGAATGGGGTTTTGGTTTAGAGGTGTGATTGAAGAGTTATGGTTAGGTGTGAAAGGAGAGGTTAAGGCTTTTGGTTTACAAATTCCTAATTATTTTAAGGATGTGGCTAGAGTACATTCTCAAAAGCCTGACTATGCTAGAACAATTATAGAGATGACGCGGTTAGAACCAAGAATAGAATTATTTGCAAGACAAAAAATAGAAGGTTGGGATGCTTGGGGAAACGAAGTAGACAGTGATATTGAATTAATTCCTACGTGTGATAAGAAGTTTAAATCTTATGTGAATCCTAAGTTATTAGCAGGAGGTAGAGAATGAAAATACATTTAGAAGATACTATAGCTATTGCACATAGGCTATACAATCCAGAGAAAGATGGGAGGTGGAATAAAAACACCTTTGGGAAATGTTATGAGGATGTGCATGGGCATAATTTTAAAATTGAAGTTGATATTGAAGGAGAAGTGAACAATGAGACCGGTATGATTGTTAATTTTGAAGTAATAAAATCTATTCTTAGAAAATATGATCATCATAATCTCAATAACGTTTTTGAGGGGATACCCACCGCCGAAAATTTGGTAGAAGAATTTTTAAATCAATTATCTATGGAGTTTGCTGTGCAGAATGTTGATTGGACTGGTTTGGAAGTAAAAGTTTGGGAAACAGAGAAGGCTTATGCCGCTGGTAATTTATATAGAAGGAAAGTGGGGAATTAGTATGAAAATGTTTTTTGCTGTAGATGTACAAAATGACTTTATGAATCCAAGTGGTTCCCTTTATGTCCCTGGAGCAAGGAAGATAAAGACCGGTATTGCTATGTTGGTGCGGCACGCTAGAGAGAACGGAATACCTCTTTGGGGTTCAATGGATTATCATATGCATAATGACCCAGAGTTTAAAAGGTTTCCACCACATTGTATACGCGGAACGATGGGAGTAAGTCTTATTGATGAGATATATCAAAATATTTCTGTCTTTAGGTCTATCAGTACTAATCCCGTGGAGCTTGTGGGACCTTTGGGGCTAACAACGGATTGGCTTCCAGTATTTTTTGAAAAGCAAACGTTTGATGTTTTTACAAATCCTCTGTTGATAGATGCTTTAAAACTTGCAAATGAGCAATTTAATGTTTCAGACGTTTATATATTTGGAGTTGCGACGGAGTATTGTGTGAAGGCTGCGGTTTTAGGCTTTCTTAAATATGGTTATAAAGTTTCGGTAATTGAGTCTATGATTCGCGGGGTTGAGGCTAAAGCGGCTAAAGCAGCAATAGTTGAGATGAAGAATGCTGGAGCACATTTTGTATCTAATTTCATAATTGAGTAAGGACGGAGTAATCTATGGTGGGTAAGGATCTAGCGCTTAATTTAAGACCGGATTGGTATTCTGATCAGTATTTCAATAGGACAAAAGAAATCTTGGAAAAGGATTTATCCTGTCCTATTGTTAGAATGCAGATTTTTCAACGAAATGATAAGGCGTGCCTGTGTGGAATTAATGAGGTAATCAATCTCCTATCTGATGTACAACCCCCATTAAGAGTAGAGAGCCTTTTAGAGGGAACTATTGTTGAGGCCTTTGAGACTGTAATGCTGATTGAAGGAGATTATTCGACCTTTGCACATTTAGAAACCAAGTATTTGGGCATCTTGGCTCGAGGGACAAGGGTAGCAACAAATGTTTATCGTTGTTTTATGGCAACACTCGTGGATAATATGAGCGAGATGAAACCTATATTATTTTTTCCCGCTCGGTTCGATCGCTATGAGAATCAGGTAGCAGACGGTTACGCTTACAACGTTGCAAGAAAGGTCGTAATGGGAACAGGTGGGGGTGTATCAACTGATGCCCAAGCGTCGACTTTTGGTGAGAAAGGGGTTGGTACGATCCCTCACGGATTAATTGCGGCTTATGGTGGTGATACTGTTAAAGCAACCCTAAAATTTGCAGAGTATATTGACCCCACTATAGATAGGGTGGCCTTAGTTGATTTTGATAATGATTGTGTTAAGACATCCTTGAAGGTTGCTTGGGCCATGTGGGAAAAGTATAAAGAGACGAATGGTAATAATAGGTATAAGTTACGGGGTGTTCGATTAGACACTTCTGGTAATATGGTTGATAAATCTATAGAGCTGGGTACGGACGTAAAAAATCCTTGTGGAGTAAATGTTCAGCTGGTTAAAAAGGTTAGAAGGGCTTTAGATGAGGCTGGGTTTAATAATATAAAAATTATTGTTAGTGGGGGTTTTTCTCCAGAGAAAATTACAGAGTTCGAAAAGGCTGGAGCACCTGTTGATGCTTATGGGGTTGGTTCTTCAATGTTTAATGGAAATTTTGATTTTACTGCAGATATAGTTTCAATAAAGGCTGAGGAGGGTTGGAGGCCTTGTGCAAAGGTGGGTCGTGGTTATAAGCCAATGCAGATGCATTTGGAGGGTGGATATTTTGGTAGAAAAACTTTGGTGAGAAAGGATTGATATGGATGGAGAACTAAGAGTAGAGATTGTAGTAAAAGCCCAAGAAAAGCCTACTATCCCAGGTTGGGTTCAAGAGTTATTTGAGAGGGATTGGATTGCTCATTTTGGAAATAGATATGTTGTAAGCGTTCCTGGGACTTGGGAAGGATTTAAGGATGGAACAATAAAAAGGCTTTTTGAAGAATTTAATGATTCTATTTATTTAGCTTTGGCTTATATTACTGAGAACACTTCTGAAATTGTTTCTGATTTAGAAGGCAAGCCTGTTGACTCTTTTGATGTTTTAGTTCATGGAAAAAGGGCTTTGAAGTATGTAAAGAAAAAGCTACGGATTATTAATATTCTTTCTGAGTCAGAGAATATTTATGAGGTTAAGGCTTTTATTTTGAATTTAGCCTATCCAGAGCCTGTTGTAAAGATTTTGGAGATCTATTCTTCTGGGACAAATAGTGGTTTGAATTTAGATTATTTTTTATATGAGAAGTCTGAGGTAGAGAATAAGAGGTCTGGATGTTAAAAGATAAATATTTATTATTTTCTGATTTACATTTAAACACGTGGAAGTCTTTTGGTTTAGATACGGCAACCGGGATGTCTCGTCGGCTTAAAGAACAGTTGTCCGTTTTAGACCAGATTATTCAGCTTTGTAAAGATCATCAAGTGACTAGAGTTTTATTTTTGGCAGATTTATTTCATCCTGTTGGTACTGTGCCTGTGGAATGTTTAAATATAGCCTATCAGTTTTTTTGGAGATTACATAGTATTAATGTTCAATATAATATTTGTTCTGGAAACCATGATTTAATTGACAGAGTGAATCCGAAATGGTTTCAGGACGCTGGTTGGATATTTAAAAAAGACTCTAATATTTTTAATGATAAAGTAAGATTAATTAGCTATAACGAGCCAGTAAATTATGAAGAGCTTGTTGGCTTTGATATCTTAGTTTTGCATAAGACTCCTATTGGTGCTAGAGTTGGGCAACATGAGTTTTCTGAAGGCGTATATTGGCGTAGATTAATTGAGAAGAATAAGTCGGTGTGGTTTGGGCATATCCATCAGCGACAAGAACTAGCACCAAATTGTATAGTGGTAGGGTCGCCGATGCATTTAACTTTTGGTGATGAGGGTGATAGAGGAGTTTATATTTATGATGGCGGTATTCCTCAATTTATAAAATTGGATTATCCGGAGTTTAAAACGATTAATGAGGAGGGTAAAGACGATATTGACTGGTTGGCCATAAAGGTCGATACAAAGAATTATTATCGTATTTTAGGTGTGAATAAAAGAGTGGAGATGGATAATGTGATTAGTAGTATAGTACCTGAGTTCTTTGAGGAAAGGATTAAGGCTCAAAGTTTTAGTGAGATATTATTGCAATGGATGAGTTTGAAGGGTGTCGATCAAACATATTTGGAATCTATTAAAGATTTGATAACAGAGAAGGTTATATCTTTTCAAACAATATTTAAAGGAAAGTTAAAGTTTGTACACGTTAAAAATTTTAAATCTGTTGGCGAGGCCTCTTATGAGTTAACAAACGGTTTTGTTTTAATTGAGGGAAATAGCCTTGGAGAGTTTAATTCTAATGGTTCAGGTAAGTCTTCTCTATTTGGGGAGGCTATTTATTGGTGTTTATTTGGTTCCACAACGACTGGTCTCACAGGTAAGGACGTAATTAGACGCGGAGAAAAAGATTGTCAGGTATCTATAACGTTAGTTAATGATACAGAATCTTCGTGTGCTTATAAGATTACACGTTCAAGGGTTACGGGCTTGGAGGTTATTAGGTATAATTTATCTGAAGATGAGAACCCTGTAGATTTATTTGAAGGTATGAGAGAGGTGGATAAGCAGACGGCCTTGGAACAACAAATCCTTGGCTTTGATAGAGATGTGTTTTTATCATCTTGTTATTTTAGTCAGGAAGCATTGAAGATGCTTACAGCTATGGGTGACGCTGATCGCACCGCAATGATAACGCGTCTTTTGGGATTTGAAATTTATGATGAGTTATATGAAAGCATTTTTGACCGAATAAAAGGTTTGAATATTAATTTAGATGAGCTGCAACAGGTGGAAAAGCTTTTATTAATGGATATTCAAGGGGTGTTATGCAGGGTAAAAGACCAGGAGCAGAATCTTAATATTTGTAATGAGCAGATTAAAAGAATTAAGGATACCATATACGAGTTAGAGATTGGTTTAAAGAATTATAATGAACAAATACTTTTATTACCTTCTACCACAGCCCAAGATTTTAGTGAGATTGATGCCGATTTGAAGAGCATGAAAGATGCTGAGGAGTCTTTAACTCAGAGTTTGAAGAAGTACCGAAAGAGGCTTGAAGATTGCCAAACAGAAAAAAATAAGATAATTAAAGATGCTACTGGATATGAGTTCGATATTAAGTATGCTGAGCAAGAAATTGATAGGGTTAGGGCTCTAATAAGCTCCGCGGAAAAGCTGGAAATTGGTGCTATATGTGATAAATGTGGCGCAAAGATTGAAAAATCTAACGTGAGTAGTTTTGTTGAAGACTATTATGAACAGATTGGGAGGATAGAGGAAAAGATTAAAAAGGTAATTTTATTATTAGAATCAACGCATTTAGCATCTGAGAAAAATGGTAAGACTCTGCAAGATATAAGGACGATGGAGGAGGAACTTAATAGAAAAGTTTTGGAAGTAAAACAACACCAAGTTGCTCTTTGCGAAGAAAAAGAAAAAGAAAAGGAAAAACTCCAAGAAGTCTCAATAAAAAAGACTCAATTGTTAGAAAGAATTTCAGCTTATCAGGTATCCTTACGCTATCATAAGTTGAGTCTAGATAATACTTTAGAACAATTAAACGAGTATAGGAAAAGAAAGGACGCAATAGACGAAGAGTTAGAGCAAAAGAATTTGGAGTTGGGTGAACTCCCAAAGAAGACGACTAAGATTAATGAAGAGATTAAAATGTTGGACTTTTGGAAGTTTGCTTTTTCGTCTAAAGGTATTCGTGCTTTATTATTGGATGGATTTTGTAATGAGTTTAATCAGATAGTAAATCCATACTTAGCTTCAGTATCTAATGGTTTAATGAATATTGTTATACGTCCAACTATGCAATTGAAGTCCGGGGATGAAAGGAATAAAATAGGCATGGATATTTATATAGGAAGTGATGTGGTTGGGTATGAGAGTCTGTCTGGTGGCGAGAAGCGGCGGGTTGATTTTGCTGTATGTCTGTCTTTGAATACATGGATTGCAAAGAGAAATGATATTGCTAATGGACTTTTAGGTATGGTAATTTTTGATGAGTTATTTGCATTTTTAGATAAGGCCGGTGAAGAGTCGATTGGAAACGTTTTATATGAAGAGGGAATGACTAAAGCGGTTTTGGTGATTTCTCATTTTAAGGATTTGGAAAGCTATTGTAATAGTATTTGGAAGGTTAGAAAGGAAAACGGAATTAGTTATTTAGATACTGGAGAGGTTAATGAAAAATCCAATACAGAAAAAGAAGTTTGTAATATCAACAATTTTTAAAGGTGTTGTTTATGAGATTGAAGTATTTACGGCCTCTGATAATGCTGTTTTGCATGCAATAACTTTACGGGCGGAAGAACCTTGTGAAAAGTATTGTGACGCAGATTTGGAGTCTTTAGGTTTACCTTATAGTTATATTAATGGTAATTTGTATGGTTTAAGTTGGAGTTGTTATTTATATAGTGATAAGCAAACAACTTGTTCTTACTTTGCTCGAAATCTCACGGAATTAAAGTTTATTAAAAAGCAAATAAAGAAGGTGGTTACTCAGTTTATTAATCGAGATTTTGAAGATATAAAAAAGAAAAGGAGGTAGATGATGGAAGTGACAAAGGAACTCTTTGAACAGGCTAAAGGATTGGAGGTTAAGTCAAAATATCCTTTTTTGGATCCAAAGGTTTTGAAAAGCACGAATCATATTTTAAGGGTAAAGAATGTTATGGATCAGTTGAAAGGAAAATTACTTCCAGTATATGATCAAGCGACTTTAGGAGAGTCTGGACTTCCCAAGGCCCTGATCGGTTTTGCTAAAGTTAATGATGATTTAACTGTGACTCTTAGGGTGGTTGATAAGAATGTTAAGGAGATACTCAAGGATTGTGAAGGAGAAAACTTTGATGATCTTTTTAAATTATCTTTTTTTGGAAGGGCTAGAGTAGATGTTGAAAATCAACCGATATTTGAAGTTGAATATTTATTTTTGGCAAGTCCTATACCTTTGGGTGTTGGGACTGAGCTTAAGAGTTCTTTAATGCAGATATTGGGTAGTCACTTAAATCGACTATTTCCCAAAGGAAAGGGACACGGAAGGGAAAAAGCCTTAGAGTTAGTTTCGGTAGCCTTTAATGAAATAGTACAGGTATTAAAAGGTCGATTTCCTAATGACGTATTTATTGCAACCTTTTGTCGTGAGAGTTTAGAAGATAAGAATATGGAGAAATGATTATGGAAAATCCTATTGTGGATTTATGCCCAAGATGCAAGAAGCCGGTTAATAAGAGTGTAGAGAATGCTGAAACCATTAGTCCTGATATTGTGTATCGTCCTATAGATAATAAGGAGAGTCTTTTGGTATCAACGTTTAAAATTCCTTTTTATTGTGACTTATGTGGAGGTATGTATTTTCCATATAAACCCACATTAGATCGTGTTTTTATTTGGCCTGATCCGGTTCCAGAAAAATCCTCTGGTGGAATATTTATTCCAGAAGCCTTTAGAGAAGAAACTTTTGGGTTTGGAACGATTTTGGCCGCCGGTCGTGGGTATTATGATCAAAGTAAACGTCGATTTATTTCTATGGAATTGAAGGTTGGAGATAGGGTTTGTTATGATAAAGACGTACCTTGGAAGGTTTCTTTAAGAAACACTTTTGGTTTATATTATGATGTAGCATATATGGGAGAGAAGGATGTAAAAGGAATTTTGGAGGAGTAAATGTCTTATATAATTGGAGTTGATACAGGATTAAGGGGCGCAATGGCCACTATTGATAAGGAGGGTTCGGTTGTAGATTTAATAAATATGCCAATAATAACAGCTTTTGGAAAAATAAAGTATGATTTTAAGCATTTAGTCAAAATTTTAAAGGATTTAATTTCTAAGTTGTCTAGTCCAGTTACAATGCAAACAGGTACAGGCTCTTTTGTGACCGAGGCTAAGAAGATTACTATTGTCATTGAAGAGACATTTCCAATGCCTAAAATTTTAGGGGGTTCGTCTATTGCTTCTTGGTCTTTAGGAGCTGGATATATGTTGATTATTGGAATGGTTGAAATGTTGGAATGTCCTTATGATGTAGTTGCACCCCGAACGTGGCAAAGAGAGTTTTTTAAAGGAAAGGTTGGGGAGAGTAAGCTTTTGGCATACCAGACCGCTTTAAGATTATTTCCTGGAGTAGAGTTATCTAGAACAAATCGTGAAGGAAAGACGGTTATGATAGAAGGTAGAAGCGACGCTTTATTAATTGCAGAGTATTATCGTAGAAAGCTTTTAGGATTAGCAATAGATAAGTAGGGGGATACAATTATGATAAGGGGAAAGATATTTAAGAAGATTATTGGCTTTTTAATGGTTTGGATTGGGGTGGCTTCTAATATTATTTTAATTATTTGGTTTATTAAATCAATGTCCGCATCAGATGGAATTCTTGTACACGACTTTGTATTATTAGTTCTTTCTAAGTTTTGTTGGTTAATTGGAATAGGAATTATAGCTTCAGGTATTTTAGTTTTTGGGTTGGTTAATCTTTTGGATTAGAGATATGGATATTTCTAAAAACTATATTTTATTATGTAAGGCGGCTAAAGAAATTCAGGATACATGGATTATTTTCAAGGGTGAAGATAGCTGGAAAGCTTCGGAGGCTGGGGACTTTTATGTTGGAAAGTATCATCATTGTTTAAATAGTTCTTTTTATAAGCAGTTTGAAGATGAATTTAAGAAGCGGGGGTACAGTTGGCGGGAGACTATGAATTGTCAGTCTGGTGAAGATTATATTGGAATTACAGATAATGATGGCATAATAAATTATAAGCTTAATTGTGGTGATTTAATATATAGTGAAATTTTTTGGCTCCCTCGTCAAGATCAATTGCAAGAAATGATAAGTTATTCCTTTCTAAGTCAGTTAGTTCAAGATTTCTCTGATTGGTGTTCTGAGTATAATTATTGGGATGGAATTGAGGAAAAATTGGTTGGAATAATGATTGAAAGTTTAGGGCCATTATCAATGGAAAAACTTTGGCTTATGTTTGTAATGCATAAGAATTATAATAAACTATGGAATGGAAAGATTTGGAAGGAGGATTAATATGAAGAAGTTTTTACTTATTTTATTAATATTACCTTTGTTGTCGGGTTGTTGGACACACGGACAGGGTAGTACTGTTGGCTATGTAACAACCGTGGAGGACACCTCGGTTGTCTTTGGTTGGGATACTGTGTGGTTTAGAGTTGAAACTGGAACATATTCGTCTATGCAAAGCGAACCAGAACAATATGCTATTTTAAATACTAGCGCTGAGTTAAAAGAAAGACTATTGGAAACCTGTCGTGCTAATCAAAAGATTGAGTTACTGTATCAGAAGCACGTAGTTTTAGCGCATTCGGCAACTGATGATGAAGTTATAGGGTTTCAGGTGATTGAAGATGCTATCAACGACTAAGTTGCGTAAGAAAATTGTAGATATATTTGTGCAGCCACTACGGAGGCGACAGGCCAACCCCAAGTTGCCTTCACGGTTTTCGGAGGAGAATGCGCCTATTGCTAATTATACCTTGAAGAAGGCAGAACTTGATATTATTGATCTTGTTAAAGCAGTTAATTTAATTATTGATTATCTTGAGCAGACGAGGAAAAGTAGAGGGGAGCCATAATGAAGAAACAGAAAAAGAATTATTGTAAATGTTATTGGAGAGATTGTCCTATACGTTTAGGGTTTGAGCTTTACTATCAAGGTGAGAAGGATGAGGGGAAGGCTAGAAAATCTTTATTGCCTTTGTTGATGAAGTTTTTGAAGACGGGAAGAATTTTGAAAAGATTTGGTAGGAGAGCTACGTGAATATAGAAAAGTTTAAGTTACATGAAAGAATAAAGATTTCTTATCTTAAACACCGTGGAAACATTCTTGCTGTGGTAGAAGAGTTGGGAGTAGACGCTGGCTATGTGAGACGGGTGGCTGAAAAGATTAAAGGAAGAGAGCGTAGAGATGTAGACTTTTTAATGGCAAATGATTTGATGCAGTGTATTCTTATGGGCTACGAGTCTAGAGTAAGACATTTGATGCATATGTTAAGCACTTTAGACCAGAGAGAGCAGGTAAGATTATCTTATGTTGTAACTCAACTGTGGAAGCTAAACAAAAACGAAGAAAGATTTGTTATATTTGTATTAAGTGTGGTAAGGAGGCAACGACAAATGTCTTGGATAAAGCTGAAATATATGAGCTAAAGCAGAATATTATTGGGGAATTACGAGAGGAAGATACAGCATTAATTAATTTTGCAGAGAAAATGGGGTATACAAAAAAAGAAGCTCCACAACCTGCTCCGGTGCTGAAACAGAATTTTCTTGTTATCGGTAGTAAATCCAAAATGAGCCAGGCTCAGCTATTGGACCCAATTGAGAGAGAGCAACTTACTAAGGCGATTCAGAAGGAGCTTGCAGATGCAGAAGGAGCCGAAGAAGGGGAAGTATCGTGATTTGAATGTTGTTAAATCATATCTTGATGAATTGATTTCTTTAGATTATAGAGAAAAACCTGTAGATGTTTTAACTTTTATTAAGGATGATTATTTTTTAGGAAAGGCTACTGAGAATGGTAAGGCTATATATGATGTTTGGAAACATGCTTTAAAAGAGATTTTTGAAAATGATAATAAATTTTTAGTTGTTTTGACTGGAGCTATAGGTACGGGAAAAACAACTGTTGCTGATATAGGAATTGCATATATTAAGTACCATATAAGTTGCTTAAAAAATCCTTGGTCTTATTTTGGTTTGGCAGATTCTGGTAAGATGACGGTTTGTTTCTTTAATTTAACGAAGACTTTAGGAGACTCTCGAGGATTTAGCAAACTACAGTCGTTGATAACAAAATCCCCCTGGTTTTTAAATTCCCGTGGCGCATATTTGAAAGGCAAAACTGACCAGCAATTATGGATGCCTCTTTTTGATTATGTGTTGGCTTCTCCTTACGCTCGTGGTTTTGGTGTTATTGGAGAGGATGTTATTGCTGCGTTATTAGATGAGTTAGATTCTCCTACCGATTCTATTAAACAGAAGGCTAGAGTTTTAAAAGCTTACGAAGCTACAGTTAGAAGATTCGAATCAAGATTTGTTATAAATGGTTATAGTTTAGGTAGAATGTTTTTGGCGGCTTCTAAGCAAGATGAGCTATCTTTTATGGATACATTTATTACGAAGATGCAATCCTCTGGGAAGGTGTTAGTATACGATATACCTTTATGGGAGGCAAAGCCAAAAAGATATTATTCTGGAGTCACGTTTTCGGTTGCGGTTGGGGATGGTTTTACTATGCCAAAAATTTTAAATTCTGAGAGTATTGTAGAAGCACAGAAGTCTGGATTTAAAATTATTTCTGTGCCTGCAGAGTTTAGAGATGAATTTGAGAGGGATCTTGTTGGAGCATTACGGGACTTAGCTGGGGTGACAGTTGCGGGTGTAAGGAAAAGAAAGCTTATAGCATCTGAAAGATTTATTAAGGAATGTTTTGATGAGACGAAAGAAGACCCCGTATCGATTCCAACTATTTCGATTGGATTAAGAGACCCTGGATTTTTATTAATGTATTTGGATGTTAAGAAGTTTCGGATGCCTAAAAGCGTACCCAGATTTTTACATTGTGATATAGCAGTTACGGGGGATGCTTTAGGTTTAGCTATGTCTGGAATTAAGGGTTGGGAAGATGTTAATGTAGAGAAAGAAGATGGAACTTTTGCCATTCAGCGTTTACCTGTAATAGAGACTGATTTTATTATGCGTTTAGTAGCTAAGGAGGGAGATCGTATTCCTCTTAATCAGATAAATAAATTGGTATTGGATTTAAAAGGGCTTGGTTATAATATTTTCTTTACTTGTGATTTACGCTTGATGTCTGAGAATATGTTTCAAGTTTTAATTAAGGCTGGAGTAAAGGCTGAGTCTTTAAGTGTTGATAAAAGTCCTGATGCCTATAATGATTTTAAGGATATTATATATGATAAGAGATGGATTTGTCACGTTCATAATATGTTATTTTTTGAAATAAAAAATTTAGAGTATGATCCAGTAAAAAACTTTGTGGATCATCCTGAAGAGGTTGTGGATATTGAAATATTAGATAGTGGTGATATTAAGGAAATTGTTTTAGCTGGCAGTAAAGATGTGGCTGATGCAGTAGCTGGATCTATTGAAAGTTGCTTGAAGAACAGTAATGCCTTTATGGATACTGAAAGCATGATTCGTGCTATAAAAAAGTTAACGGCTTCTGATAGTCTTTCATCTAAAGTAAATCCGTTAGTATTTAAGGATGCCGGTGGTAAAGAAATTATTGGTGTAAAACATGGGAATAAGATAGACATTTTAAAGAAACTGTTTAATAAATTGCAGTAGATCAAATTTGGAGAGTCCTTGAGACATCTTTTTAATTTTTCCTTGCGTGACGCTTTAAAGATGATTTTAGAGTATAATAAAACAAAAGACAACGAGCTATTTTTATCCTTGTTAGCCAAGTTTGATATGTATTTAATTTATGTTGCGCATAAGTTAAAGTTTAAATATAGTGTTTTACAATATGAAGAAATGCAAGATTTGTATCATATTGCAATAATTGCTACGTCTAAAGCCTTTAAGACTGTAAGGGCATCAGACGATCCAGAGACTATTCCTGCTAGAATACAGGCTTATATAAAAGCTGAGGTTAGACGCATTTATAGGTATAAATATAAAGAGGAATTACTGCCTCAGACGGAGGGTAAAACATCGCGTTGGGATTTAGATCAGCACGTATCAAATATTGATTTAGAAGATATCTTGAAACTTTCTGGTTTAACTGAGGAAGAGAAAGGGGTAGTACAACTCAGATTTTTAGGAGGATATTCGTATAACGAGATTCAGAACAGTTTAGGATTAACGAAGATGAAGATTCGTTGGCGATTAAAATTGGCATTGAGTAAGCTTTCAAAGTTTATTAGGAAGGAATTGAAATGAAGACTTTTGAAATACCTTTAAAGGCGTTTGGTTTATGGAAAAGATATAGGTCTTTATTGTGTTTAATTTAGGTAATATAACAAAAGATATTATTGTCGGTACTGTTCGGTATTTAAAAATAGTTCGATATATAACTAATTTGCCTCTTAAAATCCAGGCTTTAATAATTTGTTTATATTTTGTGGGATGTGTGCCAAAGCCCATTGGCATATCAAACTATCTTTTGCAACGTTGTGCTATAGCATTTGATGCTCATGTGGACAAGTTTGAGAGACAAACACGGGCTATTTATGAGATATTGAAAAAGGAAAGGGAGAGTGGGAATGAAAAATCAAATATGAAATGAAGTTGAATGATAGATAAGAGAGGAAAGACGTTAAATAGTATAAAGGAGATAGATGACTATGAATATTGGGAAGGAAACGAAAGACTTTTATGCTTGGTTACGAAGTAAATATAATTGGGTTGATTCAGATGTGAAGAGGCATATGTTTAAGGCTTGGTGTGCTAGGGCTTCTAAGAAGAGAACAGGAAGAGTTAAGTGAAGACAAAGAAGTGCAGGCATTGGGTTGGTATTTCTGAATTATATAATCCTTTTATGGGCACCTTTCGAGTAATAAAGCATGGGGTAGGAGAACTAACTAACGATGAGTATAATCGTTTGCATATCCGATTTGAGTATTGCCCAAAGTGCGGAAAGAAAATTAATTTTAAGGGAAAGAAATATGGGTAAAGAGAAGAAGACAATTTTAAATATAGATTATTATAAATGTAAAATTTGTGGCCATCGAATATCTGAAGTACAATTAGAGAGTGTAGGATATAATTATCCTTGTAATGGGACAAGACTTGTTTTTGGGTGGGATGGAAAGGTTCATAGCGAAAGATGTGATGGAAGTTTAAGAGATTATTGGCCAGTTTATAAGGAGGAGATTTAATGTCTTATTTATTTTTATACTTAGTTGGTGGTTTTATATCTTTGGGATTTACTATGGCTTTGGTTGATTTAGACGAGAACAGCCTTCTTAGTGAAATTTTAATGACCTATGGGATGGGATTTTGCATATCTTGGGCTGGAGTTATTGGATGGATTATTAGCGCAGTACTTAAAGAATTTTATGGAGATAAAGATAATTCGAAGACTTTAATATCCGTACCAGATAAAGATGAATTAAAAAGAATAATATTTGATACAGAGCAGAGCTCAAAGTCTAGCAGTAAAGAGGGCTTTAGAGAAGACTTAGCTGCAGAACTTCTTAAAAGATTGGAGAAAAAATGAGAAAATACTTTTTAATTTTATTTTTTTCGGTTATGGTGAGTTTCCTAGATGGTACTATAAAGGAGTACAGAGGAGCTACTAGTTATGGTGTTAGCTTTAATGTGCTTACGATCTGGAAAGACTCTGAGAGGATGGCTGTACTAAATTGGGGAGCTATTAAGGAAATAGAGGTTACAAAATGAGAAAATATAGAGCGGCGACATCCCCCGCCCAAAGTGGGGGTTTGAGAAATGGCTGGTAATGTGAAAGGAGCCGAAATGATAACCAGAGAAGATAACCTAAAGGAAATAGTTAAGCATTATCGTTTATACAAGTTTATTCCTCAAGACCAGATAGAAGGAGGTAAAAATGTTTAAAATTAAGTTGACTGCCAGCTGTCCTGAATGCAATGAACTGATGGGATTTTATCTCGGCGATTTTACAGGTGGAGAAAATCCAGAGGTTGATATATCTTGTTTTGAGCAAGTAACATTTCATTGTGATAAATGCGACAAAGATTTTTATACTGGAGATTTTGATTTACTCAGTGATGAGGACTTGAATTAAGATTAAATAAGGAAGGGGTGATTTGAGATGAGATATTTAATTGAGGATTATAAAAACAAGCAAGGTGATGGCGAACCAACGATAAGAATAGTTGATGAGGATACGCTATTTAGTATTTTGCAAGAGAAAACCGAAGGGATTGCGGTTTCAAAGTTACCAGATGTTTGTCTTATTGATTGGAGTTAGTCTACCAAAGGAGCCGAAATGATAACCAGAGAAGATAACCTAAAGGAAATAGTTAAGCATTATCAATTGTATGGATTTATTCCTCAAGACCAGCAAGGAAAGATTATGAAAATTATTGAGACCGTCATTGCTCTTGAGGGGGTAATCAGTAAAAGAGAGCTTCCTAAAAGAAAGATTATTTGCCATAACAAAACCAAACATATATCTGAAAGTGATTATCATAAAACTGTGGGGTTTAATGAGGGGGTAGATTATGCTGTGTCTGCCCTCGCCGGAAGGATTGAGGGGTTAAGGGAAATTTTAATCGCTCTATATCACAATGGCGTTATGGGAACTATGGATAAGACCGATTATTATATTGAGCAAGCTATGAATGATTTTAGAACCCACCTGCTGGGGAAGGGGGAATGATGAAAAAGGGAATTGATAAAAATGCCATTGAATATTGGTATCCTAAAATTCAAGGTCTTATTCCAACGCCGAAAACAGTTATTGTTCCGGTTAAAAGAAAATGGCATAAATCAGGGGAATTTTTATATATTCCCAAGAAGTATATTAAGGAGATTGTTCAGGCAGCTCAAGATTTTGTTTTTCCAATTTTTTTAAGGGGAAGTCATAGTAGTATAAAACACGATTGGAAGGACACCTGTTTTGTGCCAAGTTTGGATGTTTTGGAAGAACATATCCAAAGGATAGCTAATGAATGTGAATGTCTTGATGTTTTTGGTGGCGTTCCTGTAACTTCTTATGCCGTTCGGGAATATATTGAGATGGACACAGCCTTTAGATTCTTTGGGGGTGACTTACCTATCAATCCAGAGAGGAGATATTTTATTTATAAGAATAAACTTATTTGTCATCATCCATATTGGACAAGTGAAAGTATAGAAGAAGAAAAATATCATAAAAAATTAGACGAAATTAATAAGGAGATAGAAGAAGAAAAGAAACTTTTAAATGATTATGCTTGTAAAATAGCAACGAAATTTGATGGGTATTGGTCGATTGATTTCTGTCGAGCCAAAGCCGGAAAATGGTATTGTATAGATATGGCAATGGGGTATCAAAGTTGGCATCCTAAGTGTTTATTAAAATTATTACCAGAAGGAGAGCCTAGATGAGGGGCTATGACTACTAAGGGTGGCTACTCAAAAAACAACGTCACGGAATCACGAGTCTTAGTTAATAGCCCCTTCTTAAGAAAAAGAAAACCCGGTGTTGGAATAAAAATAAAAAGGTTTATTCCATCACCTGGGGTTAGTTTTCGCAATATGAGTGTCTTGCCATATAAAGGATACATTTTCTCTACAAACTGGTGGAGGTGAAGAGATGACACGTAGGGATGTGTTGAAGAATTTGTGTTTAGCAAATTTTAGAAATCAGAACGAAAAGGAAATGTTTGATATAAATATAAGCCACGCCCTCGCCAAGCTAAAACGAATTGAGGAAGCGGAGAGGTTGACGGAAGAGGAGATTAAATTATCTTTAATAATTGCTATTCAAAATGCAAAAACAAGGGGAGAGTTTAATAAAAGTCCTGCTTTGTATTTTATTGGGATGAGAGAAGTAGAATTTCTCGCCCAAGCCATTCTCTCCGCCCAGAGTAGAAAGAGAGAGGAGATATAGCGATGGGGAAAAAGATGAAAGATAGATTTCCTGTTAAAATTTTACGTTTCCCCATTCCAAAACCAAAACAAAGGGGTTGGCAGTTTTTAGGAATACAAGGGAATAATTTAGTTTATATTCGTAGGAAATGGACTAAACGGAAGGAGACCGCCGATGGAAAAGGAAACTAAGGTCAGGGAGATTTTAGGGCAGTTGTGTGGATTTGCTTCTATGTGCTGGGAACCAAAACCCATAGGGATATTTCAGTCTACTCAATTAAGTAAAGAGGTTGCTGAAGCCGAGACCGCCATAAACGAGATAATAGAAGATGCAAAAATGGAATGGTATAACAAGGGATTAGAGAGCGGAAGGAATGAGGCGGGGAGAGAGGCAGTGAAGGTAGAGAAAGAAGAAATAGAGGGTGTAATATATCCCGAATTATGGTTAATAGATACTCTGGTCGTTGCTTTTGGAAAAGAAGATACTGAATATCGTTTAGATAGGTTAATTAAGAATATCGCCGACCACGTGAACGAAGGGAGGGGAAAGTGAAAGTTTTGATAATATTACTTTTATTAATTATAATTTTGGGGGTTTATGTTATATCTCAAAAGGGGCGAAGTGCTGCAAATAATGAGAGAATTGGTATTTTTTATTACGAGGTGGATATAGGGCTTGGTGGATTAGATATAGTAATGGAGGAACGATAAAAATGATAGGCAATAAGGAGAAATGGGTTAATTTTTGGTGTTTTCCCCGATATGAACATTGTGATTTGAGAAAATTAAGGGCAACCCAATGAAAGAGAGGGAAAAGTGACAAAGAAAAGAGTTTTTAAATGTAAGCCATGTTTTGAGGAATTTGAAGAAAGGGATTTGAGATAGATTGTGGGATAGAAATAATTGTGAAGTGCCCCAAGCAATGTATTATTGGTTCAATATATGTTCCAGATTTTTGTGATGTTGAAGAACTTACAAAGAAGGCAACTCTATGAAGCAACCTTATGGAACATCTGTACTCCTCAAAGCCCTTCCAATTTATAAGTCTCTTAGATTAGCTAAAGATTTATATAAGCGGTTGGGTTTTATAGAGATAGAAGATTTACCAAAGCCCCTGAAGACGGGAAAGGGAAACAGGAAAGACTAAAATAAAATAACACTTTTCTATTAGAAATATTTATTTAATAGTAAATGTAACGTTCTAGAGTTAATGGTACGACGTTTATAGTATCTTGAATGAAAGGACGCCTTTGAGTATAGCAACGAACGTTAAGAATTTACTATTAAAGATTGGATTAGGAAGAGCTCCCACTGAAGTCCCCGCCGAAGATGTTCAGATGTTATCCAAGTTGTCCCCTGATGACTTAGCTACATTTAAAAGACTTGGTATAGCCCCACAAGATTTAACTCGAATGATCTATAAGAACACCCAAGTGAGCATGGATCGGGGTGGTTTCTATAAAGAGGTGGATAGAGCTATTTTACATCCATTGATGGGAGCAGCTGTAGATTTATTTGCCGGGGTGGCAACAACCTATTCTAAGCTTCACGGTGCAACGGTTTGGGTTACATCTCAGAATAGAAAAGTACAGAATGAGTTAACAAAGCTATTGGACCGAATTGGGATAGAAGAAAGAATTTTTGATTGGGCTTGGACAACGGCGGCGTATGGTGATTTATTCATAAAGATTGATGGAATGCCTGGAACGGGGGTGGTAGCGGTTGATGATGATAATCATCCCTTGAACATTAGTCGATTGGATTATAATGGTCGTCTTATAGGATTTTTTGAGACACCTTTAGGAGCAACCCTGGGAAGAAGCAGAAAACTACTTCCCCCTTGGGACTACGTGCATTGTAGGATATTAGGAGCTAAGAAGAAAAGGCCTCAAGCCGATGACCCCACCTATATCGAGTATACCACTGTAAACATTATGGCACCGGATACTCGCAGAGTTACTTCTCGCTATGGAACCTCTGTACTTACCAATGCTATGCCAATTTATAAACGCCTTCGATTAACGGAAGACTCAATTATGCTCGCCAGATTATCCAAAGGTATTTTAAGGTATTTGTATAAGGTACAGGTGGATAATACGAATAGTGAGGCCGTTATTGACATGATAGATGAATATAAGACTTTACTACAGAGGGCTAGAGCTATTTCCTTAGACGCTGACTCACCCTATTATGATGAAAAATACTGTTTGAGAGGGAATATGCAGTTAATTTTGTTAAATGGAGAAGAGCCTTGCATAAAGGAAATGGCAGAGAGCCCTGAGACGTATAAAGGTCTATATATACTTTCTGTAAACTCAAAGACCTTGCAGTTAGAACCAGATAAGATAATTCAAGTTCAGAAAACAAGGCTTAATGCTCAGCTTGTTCGGGTGCATCTTGACAATGGTAAGTATATCGATTGCACCCCAGACCACCCTTTTATGCTTCGTAATGGAGAGTTTAAGAAGGCAGAGAATCTAGTAGGAGGAGAGTCTTTAATGCCTTATTATTCGAAGGTAGCCATTAAGGGTCTGGTGGGGTATAGATTGGTGTATAATCCCTGTAGTAATCTATTTTGCCATGAGCATAGACTAGTAGGAAAGTATGTTTACGGCAAGCTAAAGAAAGGGGATACTATACATCACATAGATTTTGATAAAGAAAATAATGACCCTAGTAATCTTAAGCTTATGGGAAATAATGAGCATTGGAGATATCATTCTAAGTTAGGGAAAGAGAGATGGTTAGGCTATTCAGAAGAGGAAAGAGCCGAAAAGGGACAAAGTATTTCCAAGAGGGCAAAAGATCGCTGGGCAACTTTAGAGTTTAGAACTAAAGTAAAAGGCAAGATGGGATGTAAGCTTGGTTCAAAACAGAAGAATAAAAGGCTGTATACAGATAAGGAAGCTTTTGCTACTATGCAGAGTGAGAATCTAAAAGGTTTGTGGGCGCAACCTAAGTATAGAGAGAATCAAATAAGAGCTCTTACAGGAAGACGTTATTCTCTGAGGAATGTACCAAGTAGGATAAGAGATGAGCTTGGAAGGTTTGTAGGAGCTTTAAATCACAAAGTAGTAAGGGTGGAGAGGCTAAATTTTAAAGAAGACACTTATGACATTACTACAGAACGTAATCATAATTTTCCATTAAAAGCTGGAGTATTTGTGCATAACTCGCCTTTGGGGGTAAATGAAGATATTATATTACCGGTATTTGGAGATGTTAATAATATAGCCATAGAAAAACTTGGTGGCGAAACCGATATTAGATTTATAGCTGATTTAACAGAGCAGAGAAACCAGTTAGCTTGTGCCTTAAAGACCCCTTTACAGTTATTAGGGGGATATGTTGAAGAGATGCCACAAGGTATTGGCCGATCCGCAATAGAGCGCTATGATATTAGATTTGCTAGAGAGGCTCGTCGGGTACAAAGGGCTTTAATCGACACGCAGACACGTCTATGTCAGATTCATTTAGCGTATATGGGTTTAGACCCAGATCCAAAAACTTTTCAAGTTAATATGTCAGAAACATCTTCTGCAGAAGAAGAAGAGTTATCATTAACTTTAGAAAAGGAGGTTACCGTTGTTAAGGATTTAGTAGATTTGGTGGTTGACACTATAGGACCAAATGTGGATCGTTTAAAACTATTAAAATATTTTAATGATAAGATTTTAAAGTTAGAGGATTTTGACCTTAATCAGATGTTAAAAGCCGTGGATAAGCAGATACCTTTGGAGAAGAAGCATATAATTGCGGAGGCCCATCGCGCCCTTATGAATACAGATTTAAAGGCTCTTTTGCCCATAGACAGGATAAAGTCCTCAATAAAAGAAGGTAAGAAAAACAGGCAAAGGGCCCTAAATAATTTATGGGAAAGTCGATACAAAAATACTAAAATCGCATTTGATAAGAAAACTCGGCAGATGGTTGCAACCGTAGCCAAAAACGACCGAGGAAAGAAATAAAATGGATAGAGTACCAGATGGGGTTAGAGAAGCCATAATCAAGAAAACTCTACATATTGGTGGTAAGGACATACAGAATACCCCAGAGAGTTCAAGCGTAATCAAAGAGTCTAAGGATATTAACTCTCTGATACCTGGTGGAGATCTCTTACAGCGTGTCTTAGAGAATAAAGAGAAAGGGCTAGATGAACAGGAAGCTACGGTTTCTGAAGCCAGAGAGAGGGTTCTTGCCAAAGTGGATATTGGCTTCATAGGTGATATGTTAAGGCGATTTAGGCTATAGGAACTTACATGGTGAAAGTATAATGAAGAAGCTATTGATTGAATGGACAACACTACCAGACTTGAAAATCTCAAAAGATCCCCCAATTGCTCTTGCGAAAGCGGAGTTGAAGTGGTGGAATTGGGCAATAAATGGTTTAATCTCTGTTTTGGAAGACGAGAATTTTATAATGGATAATCCTGATATAGGTACTAAAGCTGGGCAGTTGGCGGATTTGAAATATCGTTTAGAGGTTCAAGCCCTTGAGGTGGCGGAAACGGACGCTTCAGAACAGGAAAGAGCAGCAATTAATTCTTTGACAAAGAAACTTAGAAAAGCCAAATTTTATTTAGAGCTATGAAACAAATGACGGGTTTGGGGGAACGATTTTACATGAAGAAGAACACTATTCTCCTGATGGGGAATTGTTCCTAAATATATAGATACGAAAGGCGAGCACTTCGGTGCGCTAGTCTTAACGTTCCCCCAAGGTATTAGGAGAAGGATGGTAGTAACAGATATTAATACTTTAAGGATGCGGTCGGTACGGCCTTTGAAAGCCGAGGTTATTAAGATTGTTCGATTATTGGAAGAAGAATTAAGAAATTACCCAAATGGTATAGGCCTATCGGCTATCCAGATTGGATTTCCATTAAGACTTGCGATTATAAGAGCCAAGGATTTTAGTTTAAATTTAATTGATTCAGAGATTTTAGAGTCCTATGGATGCACATATGTTACTGAGGAGTGTCTATCATTACCTAATGTGACGGTAAAGACGAAGAGGGCCCCATTTATTAAGCTAAAGAATTCTAACGGAGTTAAGTCTTATAAAGATCAGGCTGCTGTTGTAATTCAACATGAGCTAGATCATTGGGATGGCATATTGATAACAGATAGAAAGATGCACGAAGTCTTATAAATAAGAGGAGTTATAATGGACTTTAAAGATCTACATGAGAAACTAGTTTCAAACATTTCAGAGACGTTGAAGATTGGAGATAAGGTAGAGGGAACCTTAATTCCTAAGGATGTGGATGCAACGGTTGTAGCTATTGGTACTTATAAAGAACTAGAAGACTATGATGTATCGGGGGCTTGCGCTGAGGCTGTTAGAGAGGGTCTTATGTCGTTTAACGATTTATGTGTGGCGGTTGAATTTTCTGGAGAGCCTTCTGCAGTTTATCTGGCAGCTGAAGTATGGAAAGTCTCTTAATATAATGAAAGAATTTTGATCAATGAAAAAACTTAGCCTGTCTTTGGAATAAGGAGGATTAAAATGCCAAGATTAGATGGAACAGGACCAAGAGGGAGCGGCCCCAGAACGGGTAGGGGTATGGGTATTTGTCCTACGGGTATTGCCCCAAGAGTAGGAGCACCTCGTCGAGGCTCTGGAAGAGGTTTAGGTGGGATTAGGGGTCGTATTGGTAATGTTGGAATATCAAGGTAAGATAAATGAAAAAATTTAGCAAGCCTGTTGGAAAGGCTCTTAGTGTTTTATTCCCTTATTATCCCGATTTGGTATTGGACGTTATTCGTGGAAAGACTCGGGTAACAAAGAGGGGTTTATGTCGAGTTATAAAAACTTTACCCAAGACTAAGGCACATCAAAGGGTTGTGAAAGCTTTAAGTTAAACATTTATGGAGGAGAATTATGGAACGTGGAAAAACTTTTAGAAACAAGGTTGATGGTATTACAGAGCATATCAATTTAGAGGTTAAAGAGTCTGCGTTAGAGGTTTTTGAGGTTACGAATCTGGATACCGAAGTTAAGTATGTGGTTGAGGGTGATATACTTGAGCAATTAAATACCGGCAAAGACGCTTGGATAGAATATAAAGAGGAAGATGGTAGCCAAAATGGTAATCTTTTAAGTCAGTTGGTTGATAAGACGCTTAAGATTGGTGAGCAGAAATATCTTGTAACTGAAGATGGAATAATGCTGATATCTGAGTAAGTATGGAGGAATCTTAAATGAAAATTGGGCAAATAATTGAAAGGTGTTTTAAGGCTATGAAAGAGAATCAAATATATTGTATTGGTATGAAGAAGAAGATACCTTTTTCTTTGGATCTTAAAATTAAAGTTTTAGGAAGTATTTGGATTAAGAGTTATAAAGACAACGAGACAAATGAGGTTGTGCCTAATGAAGTTTATGGTGGAATTAATGTAGAGTATAATCGAGAGGATATGGAAGAACAAATTGCCAAATTATTATTACCCCAATTGCAGAAATTGGCGGAATTTATGAACGTAGAAATTCAACCGACTGGAAAGGTTTTGATTGGTTTTCCTAACGGTTTTCGATCTGGAGACCCTTTAGCATGGGGAAGACCTGGAGGAGATTGATGCAGGAATTAAAGCCTTGCGGCTCATGCGGAAAGGAAAGATTTCTTACCCCTCGAAAGGGTTCCGGTAGAAACTTAAGTAAAAGAAAGAAAAAGCATAAGATTACTAGATGAAAGAGATAAGCTTATGAATTCAAATAAGATTTGTAATACAAGTGAAGTCATTGATGCGGAGTTACTCAAACGATTGGATGACGCCCATAGATTTTTTAGTCATAATAATCGATACCGAGACTTCGTTGATGCGGCTCAGAGGTACTTTGAGGCTGGAGATAACGACTCTGCTTGGATTGAATTAAAGAAACTTCCGTCTGATATGGATTTATTGCAGACGTTAACTGAAAAGCTAGAGGCAAAATCTGTTTATAAAACGCTACAGAAGATAGTTAATGATACGGTTGGCAGTAAATATGAAATCTTAAAGGGTATATTTAGTTTAGGAACTCATATTGTTATTGAATGTGAGAATGGTAATAAAGAATACGCAATCTTATTGGGTTTGATTTATGAGAAACTTGGTCGATTAATATACAGTTTGGATGAATAATTTAACAGGAGGAAAATCATGTCTAAGATGATAAGAGATTTCTTAAATAAAGAGGGTGGACTTTTAGAAGAATTTACTGAGAGGGACTTACGGGAAATGGTTCGTCCTGGTGGAACTTATAAAAGGGATATAGATGGAAAGATCCTGATTTTTACGATTGAGAGGATAAAGAATGATAGAGCCTTCGTAGTTAATCTTACAAATGAAAGGTTTGTTTTATCTGTAAAGACTTTGAATGAGCAATTAAAGAGTAAGCAGCTAAGACAGCTTCATGCTGATGAGATTACAGAAGAAGTATCAAAGGTTCAAATTGGCGACGATCCTACGAAGAAGGCAAAGATGGGGAAGACCTCTGATGATACTCCGGCTACGCCTAAGATTCCACCGCAAAAGGGGGATGACCCTACAAATAAGACTGCCATAGGTAAGACTGGTGAGGTGATTAAGCAAGAAGACATACCACCGCAGACAGGTGAAGATGTAACAAAGAAAACTCCTGCTACGAAATCTCAAAGAGACGCAGAGAAGGAAAAGGATTTAGCAAATCTTGATGTGCCTGGATCTGGTTCGAAGGATACTCCAATCGGAACGGAACCAAAGCAAAAAGGAAACCTACCCGGTAATGCTCCAGTAACGAAGTCTCAAAAGAAGGGAGATGAGCCCAGTAAGATTCAGCCAAAAGAAAGTAAAGATGATTCTAAGGGTGTGGTGCCACCTCAGCAAGGAGAAGAACCAAAGGTCGTGGCAGGAAAAACAAAGACTACTGATAAGGCTGATAAGAAACCTGGGGAAGACCCTGAAGAGATTAAGGATAATAAAAAGCTAAAAGAGCAAGAGGAAGAGCCTGTTCAAATTGAGGATGAACCTAAAGATGATCCTATAGATGAACCCCCCGAAGAAGATGCCCCCAAAGTGGAACCGGAGGAAATCACCCCTGAAAAGGAGTATTTTGGAAACAAAGAGGATGAGTTTTATTATTTAGTTAGAATACTTGGAAATGGAAACAATATTGAGGATTTACAGATTACAAACGCAGAAGGAGAGACATTATATGCGGCTAAAGAGAATGAGTTGGATGTTAATGATTTATTAACCTTCATATTACGAGCTCTTGAGAATGTGCCTGTGGAGGCTGTTGCATATGAAATAGTAAACAATTACGTCCTACCGGCTTTGGAGAAGAAGGATGAGGAGGAAGAATTACCCCCTAAAGAGGAAGAGCCAAAGGAAGAAAAGAAACCAGAAGAAGAGCCGATAGAGGCCAAGAAAGAAAAGGTCTTGGATAGCAAGTCCCCTGAAGAAAAAGCTGCTCAATTAAAAAAATCAAAGGATATTCTTGCTCGACTTATTGAGTTAGATGCCCCAAAAGTTCTAATAGATGGTCAGAAGGCTTGGATAGAGGCTCAAGAAAAAAAAATAAAACCTACCCAGGAGACCACTATAAAAGAACAACATGAAGAGACGTTTGAGATTATGTTTAATAACTTGGATTCAGCAACTCAAGAGAACGTTTTAGATTTCTATGACATTAATTCTCCAGACGAAGGAAATTTTGATGTTATGCCTTTAGCTTTTTTATACAAACGAGATGACGTTAAAGTCGAAGGAAAAGTTCCAAACCCTAAGGCCTCAACGACAGATAAGATAAAAGATTTATTGGAGAAAAATCCTACTTTAGTTATAGAGTTAGCAAAGAAACATAATTTAAGTTTAGAGGAAAATAAGAAACCCACATAAAAACAATAGGGGGCTATTATGGTGAATATTCCGGAGATTCCATTAGAAGCATTTGAAGTACCAACTGGAGAGATTGAATCAAAGATTGGTGCCAAGAACGATTATGTTGGTTCATTGGATTTTGGGGTGGTTGGTTCTGGGCAATGTGGTGGTAGACTGGCAAAGAGTTTTTATGATTTAGGTTATAAGAAAACGCTAGCTTTAAATACGGCAATGGCAGATTTAAAACCTTTAGGCATACCAGACGTCCAGAAATTATTTATTGGTGGTTTAGAAGGCTCTGGTAAGGATATGGCTAAAGGAGAACGAGCGACCAAAGATGCTGCTCAAGCTATCTTTGATAAGATGAGAGAGGTCTTTGGCACCGTTGATAAAATTATATTATCTATTGGATTTGGTGGTGGAACTGGCTCTGGAGGACTTTTAACACTAATTGAAATAGCAAAGAAGTATTTGGATGCTCTTGGTCATAAAGATCCGGCTAAAGATGTTATAGTGGTTGCGGCCTTACCAACGTCAGGTGAGTTAAAGAGTTATGTGATTAAGAAGAACAATGATATTATTCAAGGTTTAATCTTTGAATTGGCAAAAGAGTCAAAGGTTGGTCCGGTACTTTTAATTGACAATAGCAAGATTGAGAGATTATATAGGGGTATTCCACCTGCAAAGTTTTGGATAACAATTAATGACACGATAACGTCTTTGTTTCAGACCTTTAATTATTTATCCTTGCAGGAATCAAATTATACGTCTTTTGATAAAGAGGATTATAAGACGGTTTTAAGCACATCGGGATTGGCTTTAATGGGAGTCAACAGGATTATGAATATAGATAATTTGGTATTGAGTCAGGCCTTGCAGGATAATTTAAAGAAAACCCTACTAGCGGATATTGCGAATTATGAAACAGCAACAGAGGCCGCTTGTGTTATTGTGGCTGATGAGGGTTTAATGGGACGTATTTCTATGGATATAATCAATCAGGGATTTGATGCTATTCATAATTTATTAGGTTCTGCTACTGTACATCGTGGATTATATGATATGAACGCTTCTGGGATTAAGGCGTATACGTTGGTGTGTGGTATGAAACCAATTAGTGGCGAAAGGAATACGGTATATTAATGAAGAAGCTTTTAGATTCTTAGTTAAAGAGTATTATATTTAGGAGGAAAAATGTCATTTAAACCTCTTTTTGATAAGGTAAATAAAGTAGTAGTAAGTGAGGGTCTGATTAAGAATTGGGTATCTGACTTCTTAAAAAGAACAGACATTCACAAGAATCCAGATGGTAGTTATGATGTTGGTGGGGCTATTGATTTATGTGAGTTAGAACTTAAAAAGATTCCATTTAACTTTAGAGATGTTGGTGGGTATTTTGATTGTAGTTATAATCAACTAACGTCTTTAGCTGGTTGCCCAAGAAAAGTTGGTGGAAGTTTTTATTGTCAGGTTAATAAATTAACATCTTTAATTGGTGGTCCAATAGAAGTCGGTAGACATTTTGATTGTCGTTATAATCAATTGATTTCTTTGGAAGGTGGCCCAAAAAAAACAGGTAAAGATTTTAAATGCCGTAATAATAAAACAAGACTTTCAAAAGCAGACGTTAGAAAGTATTGTGAAGTTGGTGGAAAAATTTATGCTAGTGCAGAGTTTTAGTTAAGATTTTAAACACCTCGACGAAAGATTTTAGGAGGAGAAAAAATGTCTTTAAAGAACTTAAATGAACGAATCGATGGAAAGTTTATGCTTGTAGAAAGCGACGCTTCAAAGCTTCCTACAGGAGTGTTATGTCGTGTAAGTTACCCCATTTGTAATATTGGAATGTTGAATGCAAATAAAAGGGTTTATGAACGTGCGGTTTGGGATAAGGTTTTGGAAAATACTGAGCTCCAAGAGAAGATGGTAAGTAGAACTCTATTTGGTCATGCAGAGCACCCTAAGGATGACGTACAAAGTAATCTTGAGAAGGTGTCTCATACAATTACAAAGATGTGGATAACTGAAGATGGAAAGAAGGTTATGCAGGAGTATGATATTTTGGATACTCCTTATGGAAGAATAGTAAATACTTTATTATTGGCGGGTTGTCAGGCTGGAGTTTCTACGCGTGCCGAAGGTGAATTAGAAGAAGCTGAGGATGAAGTATTAGGAAAGCACTTTAAGGTCATTCCAGAATCTTATAAGTATATAACGACTGATTTTACTGCTGATCCAAGTACTGTTGGTGTGTATCCTGCTAGAGTTGAAAGAGATATTGTTGGCATAGTTAAGAATGGTTTGGAATCAAATAAAATTGATTCGAAGTATGCCATATGTATATTAGAATCCTTAAAATGTAATGATGCAAAGGTTGTCTTGGAAAACATTAAGAAGGAAAAAGAGGAGAATAAAGTCATAAAAGAAATGAAGCTATTAGGTGATAGAAATTATTTGCTTATCAAACAGGCAGCAGGAAGTCTTGGAACATTAAATCCTGAAGAACTTTTGCCGATGATTCAAGAAGAACTCTATATAGATGAAATAGATGAGATTGAGGCTTTTTTGCAATGGTGTTATAATAACAAAAAATCCTTTGGTTCAGAAAATTATGAGCAAGTGTTTAGTGACTTTAAAAAGACGAATCCTCAATATGAGCATAAGGCTTTAGAGGATAATAGATCTGGAAAGTATAAACTTCGATCTGCTAAGGAAACGGGTGCGGATGATTTGAAAGATGTTAATAAGAAGACAAAGAAGAAAGAAACTTTGAAGGAAAGAGTAGACCATTATGATAAGTATATGACTATTGATTTTGAGATGGAAGAGCCAGATATAGAAAGTCCTGGAGAGACTTTATTGACGCCCTATAAGGCTGAGGTTTACGTGACATATCATATTGACACTCGTTATGGTGAAGGACCGGAAGGAGAGCCTGGTGAAACCAGAACATTTATTGATGATATTCAAATTGAGGGCGTAGAAAATGCCTCGGGTGAGAGGATAGAGCCTACAGAGGATATGAAAGTAGTCATTGATGATAAGGCTAGAAGCCTATTAGGAGAGTCAAAGAAACCCTCTGAGAGCCTTGGCGTAATCAAAGAGTCTAAGAAAGGCAAACCAAACCCCAAGGAAGATAAAAATTATAGTAGCCTATCAGATGAAGAGAAGTTATATTTTGAGAAAATGGCTTCTTCTTTGAGTAAAAAGACTGGAATAAAGCTTTCTGGTCGGGATTATTGGGATTGGTTGGATGGGGGAGAGAATTTTGAGAAATTTGAGAAGGCCGTGTTAAAGTTTTTAGGTAAAAAGAGATTTGGGCAATATGAACTTTTAGGTCGTCTTGACAATTATTTACAATATAAGTTAGGACTTGGACCAAAGTCTGCTGGTGGAATAAACTTCGAAAGTAGTAAGCGTGTGGGCACTAAAGAGCTTATTAAAGGACATATTTTAAGTGAGCAGTTACGAGCTTTAGCTGCACTTACTGTTGATGACCTATTAGATGAATCAAAGCGGTCTTTGGCCAGCAAGAGGCTTATTGCACAATTACAAGTTCCTTTAGATGAGGCAGAAAAATTTATAGCCGATCAAATAGGAAAAGATGAAGAGACTATTTATTCTAATTTAATAAGATTTACTAAAGATAAAGGCCTTAAGATTTTAAATGAGCAGTTATCTAGAAAAGACATTATTGGGCTTTCAAATGAGGACTTAGAGGAGTTATATAATACTTATGATAAAATAGTTGGCGATGATAAAGCTTTTGGTGGAAGGGATGTAATATATCTTATGTGGTTGGAGGACGAGATGGGTAAACGTGGTTTATTAGGTGAGAGTAAGAAAAGATTTGCTGAAGAGAATAAATCGTTTTCTGCGACAAGAAAGCTAATAACCAGTTTAAAGATTAATGAGGCTATTGCTAGCGAATCTTTAGTCAAATTGGAAGAGTTATATAATGAGACTTTGAGAAATTATGCTAATGATATGGTAACTTTGAATGAGAAGAATGACATATTAAATAAAGAAGGCGATGAATTTGAGGCAGAAATGACAGTAAAGTTGAAAGAGTACCAAGACCTTTTAGATCAGTCAAAGACCCAATTAGACGAAATTGAGGCTTCCAGTAAAGAAGAAATAAAGAAGCTTTCTGAATCCTTGGTGGCTAAAGATAATGATATAATACTATTAAAAACTAATTTAGATAAAGCAGAAGAACAACATAAGAAAGAACTAATTAAAAAGTTTATAGAATGTAAACTAGAATTCTCTGGACTGAATCTATCAGAAAGAGTTCGAGCACTACTCGAACAAAGCTCTTCTGAAGAGGAGGCTGGAGAATTGATTGAAAGGTTCCGAGACGCTTTAAGAGAAAGTTCGTTACACTTTGACAGCTTATCCGAGGTAAAAGTCGGAACGGATAGAGACGCCCCTAGTAAGGAAGAGGAGAGGATTCTTAATTTAATCTACCACCTTATGGGACGTCGCAAATAATCTGCAAAGGAAGGGGGTGAATATTTAATGAGTAAACTTAACCAAGTAGTTGAGAAGCGTTTGATGGCTATTAATGAGCGTAGAGATCTTCTGATGCAAGATTGGAGTCCTTACCTTGGTGCAGTTGAAACCTATGTGAAGGAAAATGAGAATAGGGAAGTATCTGTGAATGAAAAAAGAAACATAGCACAGTGTTTGGAGAATGCCCTACTCGAGGGTGGAATGAGGCAAAAGAGTAAGATCTTTGAAACGACCTATGCGGATAATATAACTTTTCTTGGCGTTCAGTTGCCAGTTATTGCGGCAATATTGCCGAGTTTGGTTATGAATAATATCGCTGTGGTTCAGGCTCTTGATAGACGTGTTGGGTCTGTCTTTTATCTTGACCTGGTATATGGTCAGACTAAAGGCTCTTTGGCCGAGAACGCTGTTTTAATTGGTGCTAAGACGGGTCATGCTGGTAGTCAGGCCTCTCGTAGATTCGCAACAGAATTGGTATATGGTGAAGCGATGGGAGTTGCTGGTTCGACTCACTATACTCGAACCTTAACATATTTTCCAGTTATCGCGGGAACAGCTGTTGTTACTGACGGAGTAGAAACCTTTACCGATGATGGTGCTGGACATATGGTAACTGATTCATCTACGGGTGCTAATGGCACAATTGTCTACACAACTGGTGTGGTTGACGTAACTTTTGAATCTGCGACACCAATTGCCCCGACTATTGACTATCAGTATAATTATGAGAAGGCGACTAATGGTGTACCTGAAGTGAATGTGGATTTAAGTTCTGAGAGTCTTACCGCTTTGGATTTTCCACTTCGTGCAAGATACACTATGGGTGCGGCTATTGATTTGGAGAAAGCTCATGGGATGATTCTTGAAGATGAGTTGATTAAGTATCTTGGTGGGGAAATCAAATTCGAGATTAATAAATGGTCTCCGATTTATAGAAATGTAAATATGAAAAAGTTGCTTAATTCGGTGGACACCTTGAAAAAGGCTATACCGAGCCAGACTGTTAAAGGAAACTATTGGTGGCGAGTTGATAGGGAACAAAGATTTTGTCAATGCAGTTGTGGGGAAATCTTTGAGTGTAAAGTTAACTCTTTACGTCGATTTATTTCCGGTCATAATAGGAAAGGCCAGAAGAATAACGATAGATGGTATGAAGCTATTAGAAAAAGTAATTCTGGCGAAAATAATCCTGCTAAGAGACCAGAAGTTAGAGAGAAGATTTCTAAATCTTTGATGGGAATTCCTTTAAGCTTAGAAAGAAGACAGTCAATTAAGAGGGCTTTAATGAATAATCCAAAAATAAAGGCTCGTGGTAATAATGGAGGAAATAGAGGCCTTATTACAAGTTTAGAAGGTAGAAATAATATGAGTAAAGGTGCTATAAAAAGAATTTTGAAGAATAAGGGCCAATCCTATACTGGGATATCTGGAATAGTTATGTTACCCCGGTTAGGAACTACTCATCATTATCGTTCTACTTATGAGAAGAGTGCTTTATTGCTTATAGATGATTGTAGAGATGTGGTAAGCGTTTCTGTTGAAAGTTTAGTAATTGTCTATAAAGGAGTGGACGGAAGTATTCATCGTTATTTGCCCGATTTATTCGTTGTCTTAAATAATGGTTTAATATATTTAATTGAAGTTAAACCAAAAAGCCTATTGGATCAAAAATCTAATATTCTAAAGTTTGAGGCTGCTAGAGCATATGCTTTGAAGTATAATATGCAGTTTCAGATTTGGACAGAAGATATCCTTTACAGAAATGGTGTAACGACTACGTTTTCTGAGGTGACTCGGAAAGCTACGGCAACCATCCAGAATGGATGAAGAGATAGTCTGAACTCTGTAGCAATACAGAGAGGTAAGAAGAAATTACTTACCCGCCTATGGAATATAGGTTTAAAAGTAACAGATTGTGATCATTATGGGATAGAACAAATTGCGGCTGCGGCGGAAGGTGTGAATGCTGCCACGACTTTTGGCACATGGAGTGCCACGGTTGGGTCTGGTCAGGAGTGGTTATGGAAAAAGTATGAGTTGATTGACAGACTTGAGTATGGTAGTAACAACATTTTCGCTAAGACCTTAAGGGCTATGGCAACCTTTATAATTTGTGGTAATAATGGAGCTCGTGTTATAAGGCAGTTAGAGCCACATTTTAAGCCGGATTCGTCTTTAGGGAAAGTTGCCCCAACTGGACCTACTGTTATTGGTACTTTGGATGGACGACTTGTAATTCAAGACCCATTTGTAAGTACGAATAGAATTTATTTAGGCTTCAAGGGTGACAGTTATTTAATGGCTGGGTTTATCTATGCGCCGTCGAATAAGAATAGGCGGCATTATCAGGTGACTGATAATGAAAATTCTGTAAATTGCGGGAACATCCGCAAGATTTCCAAATATTCTTTAAAAGAGATTTGGAGAGATTTGGAGTCTGAAAGTGGACAATCCGCAGCCAAGTCTTGTGTAGGAAGTACACCCTTATGTAAATGTGGGTGTGGCAAGAGGGTGGCTTTTAAAAATAATTTATATGTAAAAGGCCATTCTCATTCTAATAAGGGACAGATGGTTGGAGACAAAAATCCTGCTAAGAGATTAGAGGTTAGACAGAAGATAAAAGAAAGTCTTGCAAAGAACAAGATTCGAGGAGCTTTAATCTCTAAAGGTAGAATGGGAATAAGTGTTCCCTCTCTATGTGGGAATAAGAACCCTGCTAAGAGACCCGAAGTTAGAGCTAAAATATCAAAGAATAATAGCATGAAAAGACCAGATGTGGTTAGGAAACAAATATTATCTGCTAGTAGAAGACCTAATGGAGCAGAGATATTTTTATTTAAGACGTTGCAAAAAATGCTACCACAACAGTATATTTTAAATGTAGTTGAGAAGGTTGTGGTAATAGATAATAAAACGCCCGATTTTGCAAATTTAAAGAATAAGAAACTCATTGAGTTATTTGGAGAAAAATATCATAAGCTCGGGTCGGATATTAGTAGAATACAAATGTTTCAAAAGTTTGGTTGGGAATGTTTGGTAGTTTGGTCAAAGGAATTACGTGCTATTGGAAAGCTAAAAGAAAAGCTTTTAAAATTTCACACACAAGAAAGGTTCAACGACTGTAATCAGAATAACTCAATAGAGTTAATGGGACAGTCTGACCCCTATGGCAACATAGGGAGCTTGGCAGAAATGACCAAGCCCTTGTCTTTGGACAAGAGTAACAAAGGTGATATTCCGCTATTTGCAACTCCGACTTTAATCACTTCTGATTTGCACGCACAGAAAGGTTTCTTATCTGCGTCTGGATTCAAAGTGACCAACCCCGGAATGTTTTGCTATGGCGATATAAGTGGTCTTTAGTAGTTAAGCTGGATAGGGCTAGGGGTTAAAATCTCTAGCCCCCCAGTCATTTAAAAGAGAGGGTTTAATGAAAGATCTATTAGAAAGATTATTTGAACTAAACACCTTATCAGATTTGGAACATTGGGTTAATGCAGTTTTACAAAACGATGAAGCAAGTTCGGATCAGGAACTTATTGATTATTTTATTAGGAACGGTTTAGATGTGGAAGCCGCAAAGAAGGCTGTGTCACAAAGAAGCAAATGTTTAAGAGACCCTTATTATAAGGTAGAGCTATAAAATTATTGGGGTAAGGTTATATGAAAATATCTGCAATGCATGAGTGGGTAGAGAGAGAGTTTTTACCCTTAACGTTGGTAACGCCAAAAGAGACTATTTCTCAATGCATTGAGAATGCCTTTAGGTATTGGAATACGCATTCTGCTTATAAGATTATGGAGATGTATGATTTTGTAGATTCGAGCGTTAGAATTCAATTGAGCACAAAGTTTAAGAGTGTGGTGCAGATTTATCCGGCAACAGAAACAGATTGGATATATAAAGATCATCCTTTATGGACGCTGTTAGGCATTCAGCTTTTGGATAATGTAACTTCGGATTTAATATTATTAGGAGAAACTTTTAGAAATTTTAGAGTTTATACTGGCACAGAGTTTACATGGAAATATGTGCGGTCTGATGACCCAAGTGTTGGTGGTTATTTATATGTTATAAACATGCCCGTACAATGTGAAAGACTATGTGCAGTTGGTACTAGACAGTTTTTCTCGATTGATGACATTACCTCTCAGTATGTTTTAGATTGGCTTTTAAATTATTCTAAAGCACTAATAAAGCAAATAGAAGGAAACACTTTAAGAAAGTCTGACATTATAGGAATAAAGAATGATGGACAGGTTTTGGTTGATGAAGGCAAAGAAGAAATGAAAGACTTAAAGGCACAATTAGCAAAAGACGGTCGATGGGTAGCTTTGGCTAGGAGATTTTAAATGAGAAAGATAATCCTTTTATCTTTACTTATTTGTTTTTTAACTGGTTGTGGAGAGGTTTATAATTGGATGCGGTATGGAGACAGGGGCGCTCCTTTAAGAGAAGGAGAAACGGGGTATGGGACAGAAGAATAAAAATATATTTAGAAAAGCTTTTTGGGTAATTTTAGGGTTTGCCGTTGGGATAATAGGATTTGCTCTTATATTCCTTCAGGGTTGTGAAAACATAATAACAAAAACGGCTTGGCAGTGGTTTAATAGATAAGGAAAAAGGTTATGGTATATTTTATTGACGTTGATGGAACGTTAACTGAAACACCAGATAAGGCTTGGGGAAAACCCTTTTTAGGGCGGATAGAGGCTATAAGAGAGTTAATAAAAACAAATATAGTGGTTATTTGGAGTGGTCGTGGATATGAATATGCTAAAGCCTTTTGTGATCATTATGGATTACAACCTTTTAGTATAGTTCCAAAGCCTGATAGAGTGATTGATGATAATTTAGAAATTAGACCTGGTGGTTTAAAGGTGACAACTTATGTATAATTTATTAACTAGAATTCAAGAGGGGTTAGTTGATCACGCCAAATATGAAATGGATTTGGTTGGATTATTTGACCAAGACGCTGATTATGAAGGAATGATTGCCAATTCTGTAATGGAGTTAATGCAAACCTTTGCTGGTCAGGGGCATAGTGGGGGCTCCTCTGAAATCACTAGAGATTTATTTCATCGATTATCCAATTTTGAAACTTTAAGCTCAATTACCGATGATCCTGATGAGTGGCAAGATACTATTGAAATGGGAACGGATAAGTCAAAGACTCTTTGGCAGAATAAAAGAGACCCAAAATTTTTCTCAAAAGATGGTGGTAAAACGTATTATGATGTAGAGACCCCAGAGAAAATAATGACTAGTGAACCAATAAAGAAGGACTTGGAGTGAGAGAACTACTAACTACGCTTATGGAAGATACAAAGGTTGAAACTTATACTCCAGAGATGGAGAAATGGTTTATAGAACGAACAAATAAACATATTGGTTTGGTTCAATCCTCTATTAAGAAGATTATTTTAGCAAATCCAGAGTTTAGAGATTTTGATAATGAGGCATTGTTAGCTCGTGGAGAGTATCACGATGCTAGCAAATTTAAAGAGCCAGAACGAACGCCTTATATTTCTATTACGTGGAGACATAAGTTAGAAAATGAGCAAGGAGAATTTGACCCTTATAATGGTAAAGGATATCAGACTCCAGGAATGTTAGATAAAGAGGATGAGAACCAAGCAACTATGCATCACATTTTGACGAACTCACACCATCCAGAGTATCACCTAAAGGATAAGGCAGAAGCAAATATTGACCCTAGTAATAGGGATAAATCACTTAAGTGCATTGATGCAAGTAATATGCCAAGTTTGGATATAGCTGAAATGGTGGCTGATTGGCAGGCCATGGCCGAAGAGCTTAATACGAATTCTGCTAGAGAATGGTTTAATAAGCAAAGAAATATTCGATGGCATTTTTCTAAGGAGCAAGAAGAATTAATCAATAGATTATTGGCTGTTTTTGAGTAGTCAAAAGGAAAGCAATCTATGTTGAATTTGGGATTAATTGAAAGTCTTATTAACATAAATGAAATGGGCTATAAGGATATAAAGCGTAAGCAGGCTTCTATAAATTATTTATTCCCAGAATTTGATGATAGAGTAGACGCCGTTGCAGGCAGAGGGGGTGTTAGATTAAAGGATGTTAGACCTGCCGTTTGGCATTTTAAAGTTCATTCAGGTACAAAGAATTCTTTATGGTATGACGTATATTTGAATTGGACAAATTTAGAAAGTCAGATTTCTCGATTTGCTAGAGATAGAAGGTTATGGAAAAAGGACAATAAAGGAGTTGATTTAAGAAAACTTGGAAGAGAGCTTTTAATGGCTACAGATTTAGAAATTAATTGCTCTTGCCCCGCGCAATTGTATTGGGGTGGGGCTTATATCTTAACACGTAGAGATGCTAAGTATACTGAGCCTGAAAACAGGCCCCCGGATATTAGAAATCCCAGACAATATGGGGCGCATTGTTTTGCTGGTGACACAAGGGTTTCTTTGTTAGATGGTGGTGTTCCTACGATAAAGGACATGGCAGAGAATAAGGATAAGTATGTGGGGAAGTATACACTTTCAATTAACCCAGAAACACTTCAGTTAGAACCCGATAAGATAGTTGATGTTCAGAAAACAAGGCTTAATGCTCAGCTTGTTCGGGTGCATCTTGACAATGGCAAGTATGTTGATTGTACCCCAGACCACGCTTTTATGCTTAGGGATGGTAGTTACAAGGAAGCCAAAGACCTACAGTTTCAAGATAGTTTAATGCCTTTATATCAGAAGGTGGACCAAGATAATATGAAAGGTTACAAAAGAGTTTATTGCCCAAATGATGGAAGATATAGATATATTCATAGTTTAGTGGCCAAATTTATGGATGGAGCGTTACCTTCTGGTTGGGTTAACCACCACAAAGATTTTGATAAGCTGAACAATGACCCCGGTAATTTGCAAAGAATGGTGAAGCAGAGACATATTGATTTACATGGGGCAAGTATGCGTGGTAAAAAGAAGAATTATAGAATTTGGAGTAAAGGACTAACAAAAGAGGTGGATGAGAGATTACGTTGTCGGGGATTAAGGTTAAAGAAGAAGTTTCTTGATGGAAGGCTTAAGATTTGGAATAAAGGTTTAACAAAGGAAACCGATGATAGGGTAAGGATGATGTACAACAAGTTGCGAGGTTGCTCTTTGAATCATAAGGAAGGTTGTATGTGTTGTATATGTAGGGTGAAAAGAGGGGAATTTAATCCCGGTTTTCAATTAGGGCATATTGGATTTTTTAGGGGCAAGACAAAAGAGACCTCTGAGAGCGTTGCTAGAATGGCTTTAACTATTTCGCAAATTATGAATTCACCATTGAAGAGGGCAGAGCTAAGAAAGAAGGCCTTGTGCATCAAGAGGAGTTCAGATGGAAGATTTGTTAAAGTATTAAATCATAGGGTAGTTAAGGTTGAGTTTTTAGCAAAAAAAGCCGATGTATATGACCTTTCTCTGGAGAGGAATCATAATTTCCCACTTGAGGCTGGAGTATTTGTGCATAATTGTAAACATTTGCAATTGGTAATGGATGTATTACCAATGTATGTGTCAACGATGGCTAGTTTTTTAAATCATTTTTATACTAGGGATATTGAAAAAGTAGAAGCTTCCATTAAGAAGTCTTGGGGAATATATGCTAGAGGGGCTGAGTTCTTAAAGAAGAAAAAAGATAAGGAAGCCGATTTAAAAAAGAATACAATGGTGCCTAAAGAAGAACCTGAGACTGGAGAAGAAGAAGAAGAAGAAGATAACGAAGAAAATAAGTAATATGAAAACTCTATTACAAACTTTAAGTGAAGACTTGCGTTATTATGATTTTGGCGTTCATGGTATAAAGGCAAAGATGTGGTGGAATCAGCCCGACTTTATTCGATTTTTAGAGGACACTTTAATTCCAATGGGCTATGACGTATTTTATTCTAGTGAGTATATGTTTTTAAGAATAACTAAGAAAAAGGTGGAGGCTTAATGTCTGTTATAAAGCTATCAGAAAGAATCATAGAAAGAATGAATGAAACTACGACTAGTGATGCCATTGACTTTCTTCCTACGCATTTAGGAGCAGTTCAAGGATCGTTAAGAAAGTTAGCTAAGAAAAAGAATAAGTGGCAGCTTTCGGTTTTAGATCATCAGGATAAATATAAGGTTAGATTTGAGAATATGTTGGAAATTAATGTTCGTAAAGAACATTGGCAAGAGTTTATGAATTCTGTTTTAGGAAAGGATTCAGTAGTATTTACGGATATTTTTGAAATTGATTTAAGCTCTCATTTAAAAGAAGGTAAAGATAAGGATATGGCTAAGTTATTTAATGAACTAGAGACAGCCTTATTGAAACTAACGATTACGCCCCCGGTTGGAGATATGGATGGAGATTTTGATTTATGGGAAAAGACTTTTGGTGGGGGTAGCTATAGTACACCAAAGACCGTTTTGCTTCCCTTAAATGATTATTTAGTCGCTATAAGAAAATTAATGAAAGAGTTAAAGATAGTTTACAAGGATGATCGAGGATCCGTTGAAATGCTTATTGCGTCTTTAGGAGATAAAAGAGCCTTAAACTCCTTTAGCATATTTGAAAATTATGATTATCTTTCTGGAATAACTATTATAAGTAATTATCATGGAATAGGAGTAACATTTGAGGCTTTGGTTGATATGGCTTTTGTTCCGTCATATCAAATTTCGGTTGATGATATGGACGCAGCTGATGAATTAGATGGAGAAAAAGATATTAAAGTTGTTCAGAATCGTATTTATCCTAGAGGAAAACGATTTCCCAGTAAGGTCTTTAAACAGATTAAGGACGCAATTGATTCGGTTGGAGACAAGGAGAAAAAAGATGATCGGGTGGCTAAAGAGTCTAAATGATAAGCTTTTTGTTACTATAGGTTTAGGTTTAGATGATGTAGTAATTATAAGCCTCATTATCATTTGTGGTTTTTTCTTTTTTAATATTTTACACCAGATATTGGCCAAGCTTGAGCAGATAGTAGTCTTATTATCTCTATAACAAATAATTATTAATGATAAGGTGGAGGATATATGAGTATATTAGAAAAATTAAGTGAGGCAAAGGATTTGTCTTTATATAAAACTTTGCTATTGGTATTAGGGGATTATTCGGATAAGTTTCCGGCTACGGGGGTTTCACAGCTATTTAAAAGGGCTTTAGATACTGGGATGAAAATCATACCCAAGGATGATAGGGCTGTGGAAATTTTAAGTGTTATTTTAGGGTCAAGCGATTCAATTCCTGCCAAGGTTCAGAAGCTACTTAATTTAAGATTTGCTGATTTAGATTATACAATTAAGCCTATTTACAAAAATGGAAATAGGAAAGAGGTTGCATTCTACCAAAAAGATGGAAAGGTTAATGATAAGGTATTATCATTATTACATATTGATTCCCAAGGTGGAAACTGGTCTGACGCCAAAGGGGAAAAAGTTTCATTGATAGATTTGGATCTTGTAAAAGATCCTAACTAATGAGGAGGATACTATGGGAGTTAATGTAATTCTTTTAATGGATAAACTTAAAGAGGGCGTTACTGATTTATCTTTATTAGAGGCAAATAAAATTCAGCCTCTTACTGAACCACCACAGGCTTTGGCGGCTTTGGCAAAAGATGCTGGTAAAAGTTTAGCTAAAGCTGAAGAGTATTATGAAGAGGCAAAGGTACAGGTTCAGAAGGAGAAAGATGGTAAAGCTCTCACAGATGCTGATTATCAAAAGATTATGGGTATTGTAAAAAAGCGTTTAGGATTAAAAACGAAACCGGTTAAAGATTCAAAGGCTGAAGAGGGAAAAGTTCCAAACTCTAAAGATACAACCACGAATAAAATTAAAGATTTAATTGAGCAGGACGAACTGCCCCCAGAATCTAATAAATCTATTGATCAGCCTATTCCAGAACTTCCCGTAGAAGTAGACAAACCTTTACCCCCGGAAGGTGGGGCAGTGGCCTCACAGGTAACAACATCAACAGAGGCCCAAGATTTGGTGGATAATATGGCAGCAGCCAAAGAACATTTTGATAAGGGTAATTTTAAAGTTGCTAAAGAGTTATTAAAGTTAGTAAAAGATAATATTAAGGATTTTGATGAGCAAATTAAGGTTAAAGAAGAAGAAGCTAAGTTAAGTGAAATGACGCCTGAGGAGAAAAAGGATGCAGAGGCTGCCGCTGCTGCAAGAGATAAAGCCAAAGAGAAAGAGGCAAAGGAAAGTAAAATTGAGGAGCAGAATTATACTGTTGTTGCAAGAGGCTTTTCGGATAAGAACGCGGCTCAAGAGTTGGCTACTCAAAAGAAAGGAACGGTTGTTCAGGATGATACAGATAAGGAAAAGTTTATGGTCATTGTCAAAGAAGATAAAGAAGATGTCCCTATTAATACCCTTAAAGACTTTAAGGCCTTGGCTGAACAAGCTCTATTAGTAAAATATTTAAAATCTAAACCAAATCTTACCGATGAGCAAAAGCACTTTATTGCAACGATTGAGGCCATAGAACTGACCGACAAAGAAAGAGAGCAGGTTACGAATGAGATAAGTCATTTAGCTTTGGAAAAGAGAGGAGAAATGACTAAAGTCGAGGCAGAAAAGTTATTTGGTGATTTAGAAGACATTCTTGTAAGAGCTAAAGATTTTGTGGAATACAAGTTACAAACCTTGCTGGTTTTGGAGCGAGAGCAGCTTAAGACAAATCTGATCCTCTTTGATAAGGCTATTGCACTATTTCAAGAGTATTTAGGAGATATTATTGACCCAGATAGATATAAGACTACTATTTAAGAAAGGAAGATAAGAGTGAAACGGTTGCTTGAGCAAGATGCAGATTATTATAAGGTAGAAGTTGATTTCGATCTATCTATTGAAGGACAAAATTTAGATGTTATTTCTGCCCCGAAGACGATTTTATTGTATTATAAGATGTATTTTGAATATCGTTCTTGGGGAATTAAAGCTATAGAGTTAGTTTTTGATCGTCCTATTTCAATAAATTATGAAGTAGAAAATTTAGATACTGATGAAAGAATGGAAAAAGAACTAACTATCGATCTATCTGATGCCGCGATAGAATGGCTTGAGGGTGGCCCTTTTGTGCCTATTGGAATTAATTTAAGATTAAACTCTAATGGGAATGTTATTGATAAAACCATAGATATGTATTATTTAAAACCTTAAAATGACACAACGATATCGAGTTACTATATCTGGAATTAGTGATAAAGTGCCACTACGATTTTTATATACACATTCAGAGTCAAAGGAGGGGGCTTTGAGGGGTGTAGTAAGTAAGATTTTAGGATATGTTCAAGACCCTATAAGCCCAATAAATAAGGATTGGAAATATAGAGATGGTAAATTTTCTTGTCCTATGAATCCTAAATATACTGGATTATTGGTTTCGTATTTATTGGCCAATTCGGAGTATTTTACAGTGGAGCCCTTATGATATACGGTTTAGTAGAAAAAATACAAGATCAAATTGCGAGATTACCTAAGGAATTGGAGCCTTGGGAAGTTGCTTATTTGTTAAAGGAATCTTCAATAGATTACCCTCAAAAGGATTTAGATTTAACTATTTGGGATAAGACAGAAGACGGTCTGTATAAATTAAAGGCTTCAATTAAAGAGCAAATATTGGATGTTATAAATATATATCCTTTGTATGATTTACGTCCAATCATCGAGGAGGTAAGAATTATAGGTAGCATTTGTACAAATTTATACACGAATGAGTCAGATATTGATGTTCATTTGATTTTAAAACCTGATGTCAAACTAGATTTGGAAGATCTCCAAGTTGAGGTTAAGAGGTGGTCTCGCAATAATCCTATATATATTGAGGAGCATCCTATTGAACTTTATATTCAATTAAATCCTGCTCAAGATTTATTGAGTGGTGGGGTATATAACATAATGAAAGATGAATGGTTAAAAGGCCCAACGTTAGAAGATTCCAGTTATGACCCTTATGAGGTATTTAATGGTATATTGGATACGGTACAAGAATTAGCCATAGAGGCCGATATATCTTTAGGAGAATTAAGAAGAGATGTTATTGATTATTCTATAATTAGAAATGCTTTTGGACAGTTACCTTTTGAATATAGAGAAAAATTAAAAGACAAGCTTCAACACAAGGTTGAGGAAATAGAAGATAGCATTAATGAATTGTTAAAGGATAAGAAAGAGTGGATTGCTATGCGAAAAACGTCCTCTCAACCGCGATCCGAGAAGGAGGCCTTATATGATGTGGAGTTATCAAAGAGGTGGGGTAATGCCAATGCCACCTTTAAATTTTTAAATCGCTATAATTATATTAAGGTTATATCTCAGTTGGAACAAATGATGAAGGATGATAATATAGATACTGAAGAAATGGATGATATTAAAAACCTTTTAGGGGTAAATAATGGGAAGTAATTTAAAAGAGATGGCAGAAGCTTTGATACCCTTATCTGATTTAGTAATTGGAAAGGCGCAATCTTCATGGGTAGAGTATAAGGTTGAGTCTGGGACATGCTTTGGTTTTGGTTTATTTAAACAAGACGAAGTGGCCGTACAAAGAGTGTTTTTATCAAAAGGAACAATATTTCCAGAACACATGCATAGCTGTTGGGAATATCTTATTGTGTATAAAGGGAACTTACAGCATTGTATTGGGAATGATGCTAAAAATTTAGGCCCAACTAATTATGTTACGATAAGTCCTGGAATGACACATGCCGGAAAAGCTAAGGAAGACACTTGGTTAATAGCTATAACAATTCCGGCTGGAAAGGGTTATCCAAATGGCTCCACCCAAATTTGAGGCCGATTTTGGTAAGGTTCTTAGTTCAGATAATATTAGTGAGGACGCGCAGAAAAAAGGCCCCTTTACTTGGAAAGATTGGGCAATTGAGGTTGGAAAACATATAGATGAGATAAATATTACACTAAATGAGTTGAGAGTGGATGTGGCCCAATTAAAGGTAAAAGCAGGAATATGGGGATTAGTTGGGGGTTCTATTCCTGCTGCAATTACCTTGGCTGTTTTATTTTTAAGTAAATATTTTTAGGATTATAATTATGAGTAAAATGATACCACAAGAAACAGTAGATGGTTTAAGACAATTTACGAATATAAGTGTAGATACGTATGGTATAGATTGCACTTTATATATACCTACTAATCTAGATACTATTGAGCAGAATGATGTATATATTAAGCCTTCGGATTATCAATATATCAATTACACTACGAAGGTTTTTTTGGAATGGGCTCCAAATCAGGCCAGACTTAGAAAGCTTGGTATTTATACAGAGGATGAGTTACCCCTTATAGCTTGGTTTAGTAATGTTATAAAGAATGACGATGGGTCTGAAACAGAGGTGGATATTATCATTGGGAGTTATTTTGTGGTAAATCCCCAATTCATTCCAGATAATGTTGATGCAGAGGAATTTGATATAGTCGACGTATTAATTAGGGGAATGCATGATAAGGTGGCTTTGAAGACTTATAGGTGCGCTCCAAGGAGACGAAGAATTGAAAGTTAAATCAAAATTAGGAGTAGATATTAGTGAGGTTATGCCAGATTCATTTGATCAGAAACAAGATGAAGAAAAAAATAAGAGTAAAAAAAAGAAAAAGATATCTAAGCTTATTGAGGTTACCCCAATTGTGGTTGGAAAAGAGAACCTAAATGAAAATCAATAAGGCCGATCGCTTATTAATGAAAGATCAAGTTAAGGTATTATTGGCCTTAAAGTTTTTAAGGGACTTCTTTATCGCCAATTCTGAGGAATATGGAACATTTACTAACTTTTTGCAAATATGGAAAAAGACAAACTTACGAGAATATAATGAAGCTGAGATAAAGCAAATTCTCTTAACGGTTTTTGCAATAATAACTATGAAGATGGGTAAGGCTTATGGCGGACACTTTATTAAGAGTTATTGATGAGGGTCTTAGAACTTTAGCATATGGGAAGTTTAAGGACATTTTAGGAATAAATGATTGGAAGAAAGACACCGCTTTGTATCCTAAAGATGTCGCAGTTAGAATAGTGGCTGAGAAACGTGGCAACGTTTCAATGGAATTTCTAAATCTTTGGCGCCAGCGTACAAGCCCAGCATGGAGACGACAAAGGACACCACTAGCTCGAAGGGGTATGTATTTAGGTTACTCTAATGGTTCATACATTAATGCTAAAAATATTAAGGCCATCCCCGTTGATTTGGATTATGATATGTGGGTATGGAGTAGAGATGCTGATAAATTAAATGCTGTAACCGTTGAGTATCTTTTTTGGCAGCAAGAAAACCCTAATTTAGAAATATTGGTTAATGACTTATATCCTTTAGAATTAGATTTGCATTTTGGAGAGGTGTCTGATGAATCACCAATAGAATCAAAATTTGATCTTGGAACGTTTTATGTGCATAGATATCCAATTAATATTGATGGTTGGGTATTATCTGCAATTACAGAGATTAAAGTGATTAAGAAAATTTTTCTTAAAATTTATGACGAAACATATGATGAGAATAAACTATTAACAGAAGAGGAAATAGTTTGTGAGGTAGAATCGTAATGTATAAAGGCTTAATTGACCAAATTTTTGAAGGTATAAGTATTGCTCAAGCTCGCCAAAATTTTGCCACACCCGATGTCAGACCTTGTTTATTTGATGAGTCATTTGATGCTTGGTTAGAGCGCTTAGCCTTTTGGGGGAAGGTAGAAATAAGCCATTTTGATCCTGAGACTAAAAAGGTTAGTAAGATTACGCAAGGAGAGTTTCTGAAGGCTATTTCGAATCCGACTTTATTTCAAGCGTTTGGTAAATGGCACATAGAGAGAACGGATGTGAATAAGGTTACATTGTTTCGGGAGTATGTTGGATTAAATGGAAAAAAATATGTTGATAAGTTTTTTGTTGTAGTTAATTTGTCAAAGGATTTACAAGGAGCTTTGAAATAAACAATAACAATAAGATAATTATATAGGAGGTGCAGTATGGGCGTTTATTTATCACCGGGTGTATATGTAAAAGAAAAAGACATTTCAGACGTTATTGCAAATATAGCCGAAACCTCTGCGGCATTGGTTGGATATTCAACGAAAGGAGACGTTGATAATATTATTTTAGTGACAACGCCGTTACAGTTTATTCAGGAGTATGGTGAGCCTACTCCTGGAGATTACTTTCATTATTCGGCGTTGGCATATCTTGAAAATGGAATTCGATTATATTGTTATAGAGTGCATAAAAGCGCTTTATATGGAGGTGTTAGTATAGTCAAGGCTGGATCTATCTATGTTAGTGAAGCTTTTAGTGCTGGAAGAAGCGCTAATACCTTTCAGTTGGAATCTAGCAATCCTGATGTGTTGTTTCAGATTTTTGGAAAAGACCCAGGAACCTGGGACAATTCTATTAGCATAAAGATTGGTGAACTCGATGCGGTTAATTATGAGTTTGATATTACGGTCTATGAGAAGGATGTCGATGGAAATGACGTTGTAGTAGAAGTTTGGACGGTATCGAGAAAAACTAAGGTTGATGGATATGGCAAGCAGATGTATTTAGAGACAAAGATTAATGGCTATAGTAAATACATTACGGTTGCTGATAATATTGCCATGGCTGATACTGTGATGCCCCCAGTTGTTGCAACTTTACAATTTGCGGGTGGTAGTAATGGAAATGCCATTACTTCGTCTGAGTTAGTTGCTGGTTGGAATAAATTTATAAATCCTGATGAGGTTGATATTCGTCTTTTAATCAATGGTGGAGAAACCGATTTGGCGGTTCAGACAAAGATTAAAGAGGTTGCTGAAGCACGAAAGGATTGTGTAGCAATTTTGGATGTTCCATATGATGAATTGGCAAGTGTTGCTGCAATGATTAACTGGAGAACAACAACTCAGAACTTTAATAGTAGTTATGTAGCATTATATTCTCCATGGGTTCAAATTTATGATCAGTGGAATGACATTATCGTTGACGCTCCGCCTTCTGGATATGTGGCTTCGGCTATGGTTTATAATGATTATGTAGCAAATCCTTGGTATGCTCCTGCTGGTTTTAATCGAGGCATATTAAACGTTTCTGGATTAACAAATATATTTACTCAAGGTGAGAGAGATTCTTTGTATGAAGATCAGATTAACCCTTTACAGACATTTAGAGGGGAAGGTATTGTGGTCTGGGGACAAAAGACAGAGCAGACTAAAGCTTCTGCTTTGGATAGAGTCAACGTTCGTCGACTTTTAATTACAATAGAGAAGACTATAGCAGCTGCTTTGAGGTATTATTGCTTTGAGCCAAATACAGAGGTCACGAGATTTAGGGTGGTGGCTACTTGTGAGGAATATTTAGATAAGCTCTCAGCAAGTAACGCTTTTTCCGTTGAGGCTGGTGACAAAGGGTATAGAGTTTTATGTGATACAACGAATAACACTCCTGCAACAATTGCTGCCAATGAATTACACGTTGATTTATTTATTAAACCTGCTGCGGCTGCTGAATTCATTCAACTGCAAGCTATTGTAACAACTCGTGGAGCTTCCTTTGAGGAGTTAATTAGTCGTGGTATTATGTGGTAAGATAAAAATATAGATAGGAGGAAGTACTATGGCTGAAATGGGAGTAAACGCTCTTAAGAATAATTTAACGAATCCCGCAAGAACCTACTTATGGGAAATGATAATACCCAACCCCATTGGTGGCGGAGATAGTGAAACATTAACGTTAAGATGTCAGTCTACTAATGTGCCCGGTAGAAGTTTTGGAGAGATTAAGGTTCCATTTAAGCAGTCAGCTGGCTTAAAATTTCCAGGAAAGCTGACGTATTCTCAAATCTGGGCGTGTACGTTTATCGAAGGAGAAGATAAGAAGATATTTGATGCTATCCACGCTTGGAATCAGTCTGTTATTAATGATTATGAGAATATTGGTGAGGGTGATACGGAAATCAAACAAGATTTATATTTAACTTTATTAACAACGAAGGGAGATGAGGCTCTAAAAATAAAGCTTGTTGGTTGTTATCCTCAAGAGGTTGGAGAGGTGGCTTTAAATTATGAGACGGAAGATAGTATAAAATATCCAGTAACATTTTCTTTTGATCGATGGGAAGCACAATAAACCAATAGTCTTTGAAGATGGGAAAGGTACATGATTATTAATTTACCAGATGACATTAATGAAGATTTTGAGACAGCTAAAGAACACTTTCCAGATCTGAAATCTTTGACTTTAGAAGATTATATTATTCACACAGTTAAAAGTGATTTGGCAATCTACATTGATGAAATTATTGAGAACAGCTAAAGATATGTGTGTTGTGTTATGGTTATATCGGATAGTTTCTGTGATAATATTTAGTATTTTTTGTGCCTTTTGGTTTGTTATAGAAATAATTTGTGGTCTGATTGGAAGGATACGAGATGGTATTAAAAATGCAAACAAAGGCAATTGAGATATTTGGTGGATCTCCAAGGTTTCAGAGAACCTATCTATGGGAGTTAATGCTTCCAGATGATGTATATGCTGGCGTATCTGGTTATGATATTGGTAAGTTCTGTCAAGATGTGAAATTTGGTGATTATAATATGCAAGAAGTTTCTAGTATTAGATATGGGGCATTTAGAAAAGGTTATGCAGGATTTTTTGATATTGAGAGTTTAATTGCGGTTTTTTTAGTTCCTGTTCCAAATCTTGTTGCTGAATATTTTTTGGCGTGGAAGAAATTAATCGTTAGTGACCAAGGATTTTTTTATCCTAAGAATAATTATGCCAAAACCATAAGGTATATAATGTATGATACTAATGGTCAGGAAAGCTATCGTCTTAAGCTTCAAGGTGTTTTTCCTAAAACTTTTCCGGCATATGACGTATCTTACATGAGAGAGGAAATTGCTAAATATATTATTGAGTTTAATGTTGATAAAGTCACAAGAGAGTAAGAACTTCTTACAAAACAAAAAGAAGGAGGAATCTTATGGAACAGAATTACACGCCGTTAGCTTTGCCTTCGAAGTTTAAAACCTACGATAATGTTGACCCTACTGCTGTAAAAATTCGCGTATTAAAGGGAAAAGACGAAAAGCTTATTGCTGAAATAACTTATGATAATATTGACCGAAAGTTTTTAGATCTAATGACTAAAGTTATTATTGGAATGGACGTTAAAAAAATGACTTTGGGGGATAGAAGATTTATTATGGTCTGGCTAGCCATAAACTCTTATTCAAAGGACTTCCCAGTCGAATTTATATGCCAGGTTTGCTTACAAAAAATAGAATATGTGGTGGATTTAGCTAAATTTGAAGTTTTAGAACTTCCAGATGATTTTCATCAACCTTATACTCTCACTTTAAGTAGTGGCTCAACGATTAATGTGAGATTACTTACAATTGAGGATGAAATAAAGGTAGCTGATTTTGAAAAGGCAGGACATAACTCGTGGTTGTATCGATATGCTTTGTCAATTGTTAATGATAAAAAGGTATTGGATAATATGGAATTTCTGGAAGCTTTGGATGTTAGAGATGTGGCAAAAATTAGAGCTTTTCAAGAAAAGTATGATCATGGTCCTGTGATGTCTTCTGTATATGAATGCTCAAAGTGCGGAGGAAACGGCAAAATTGCCGTACCCTTTCGACTTGAAATGCTTTTTCCATATGGGTATGCCCTTAAAAGAGCTTTTGCGGATGGAGTGTGAGTTACATTATTATATGCATATGGCCCAATCAGATATTGATAAAATGGATATAAGTGAAGTTAGATGGAAACATGGTTGGCTAAAAGATGTCAAAGAAAAAGAAAGTAAGTCCATAAAGAAGAAGAGGAAAGGACAATATTAATGCCTGAGTTTGGATGGAGAAAATCTTATCTAAAAGAGGGGTTTAAAATTTTTTCGCCTGGGGGGGTGGCTCTATTAAGAAATATACAAGAGAAATATTCTGAGGATTATATTCCTTTTTTAATGGAATTATCGGGAACCTCTGATGTACAGAACTATAAATATAGGATAAAAAATTTAGCTGATACTTGTAGATTAATAGTTCAGGATATTGGGGCTGTATTAGGTAGGGAAGGCCGACCAGCAACAAAAGAACATATTGAAAGGCTATATAAGAATATGTCTATTGTTGATGAGGAGGTACAGTTTTTTAAAACCAAGATTGAAGAAAGCAGCATTTTTGCTCAGAACCTTGCAACGATACAGGCTAAAACTGGGACATCATTAAATGAGTTTAAAACTGCTAATGTATTTGCCTTTAAGAGGTTAAAAGAATTTAAACCAGAAAAAGAGGGCTTTGGTAGGTACACAAGTAGAGTAGCTCCTGAATTAACACAAACCGTGAAGGGTCTTGGAACAGGTTTACTCACGGCTGTGACTGGGCCTTTTGCGCCTATAGCCCGGATGGCTGTGGAAGGGATAACAGGTATTGTGAAGGATATTAGGGAAAAGAAGATTAGAATGCGGGAAAGGGCTTTATCCGAAATATTAATACCTCGATCTAAGTATTCACCCGAAGAGTCTTTTAGACGATATCGCCAGACTTTTGAAGCTCCTGGAAGAATACCCCTTAGACCATATGCTTATGAAAGAGAGCTTGGAGGAATGGGATATCCCCGTCGACAACGGTATAGGGCTCCAACATATCGAGAAGAACCTCAATTTTATAGAAGAGACGAGCAGCAAGCAACGGTACCAGAAAGATTTCCTTATGCTGAAGTTCCAGAAGAGGTTGCTCCCCCAGCACATGAAGTTCCAGGAGTTTATGAACCTCGAACATCAAAGAAAATTTCTGATATTGCTTTGAAGCAAAACATCGAAGGTCTCAGATTTTTTTATGATAAGGTTGCAGATAAAGTAAAATGGACTAGAGAAGTTAAGGAACTTTTAGAAAAGATAGCAAAACGAGGTGTTGAAGAGAAAGGTGGACTTTTTGGTATACTTCCAATGGCTACGTTAACAACGATTGGTGGGGCAGTTGCTGCGATTGCTACGGCGATTGGTTCTTCCTTACTTGCTAGGGAAGGTATGGATGCTTTATTGGAAGACCTTAGTCAGGCTGAAGATAAAATTCGAGAATGGTTTTGGATACAGAAGGGAGATCGTATACCTAAAGGTCTTAAAGCCGCTGGATATACTGGTGCTCTATTAGGTGGAGTAGATCGAGGCGCTTTAGATTATGGTATAACTAAAGAGGAAGCAGTAGAGATTACTCGTCGAGGAGGAAAGAAAGGCTTTGGATTAGGATATACTGGCGCGGTCAATCCTATGGCTACTCGTGAGATTATAGAAAGACAGATTCCAGGAATGACCGGAAAAGTGGTTGGAGCAACCATCCCAGCAATGCAGGCTTTTGGACCTGCGGCTTCTGCTTTTACTGAAAGTTTAATGATGGAAATTGGACATTTATTTGGTGGTGAAAAAATAGCTACTTCCGTTGCAACAGTTGGGGATAAGATTGATAGGTTAACTAAAGGCGTTTTATTGAAGTTAGGCTTTAACAAAACCTGGGAAGGTAAGGTTATTGATATAGCAAAAGGAAGTGGAGATGAAACTCGAGAAATGGTAAAGGAATGGAGTGGGGATGTTGTATCAGCATTAAAGAAATTTGAAGGGGAAACGGTAAAGGTATTAGCTAAAGGCTCTGACAGAATTGAGCCTAGAATGGAAACAGAATTTTTGGAGGGTTCAAGAATATTAGCTAATTCAATTCAGGTATTAACTGAAGGCACTTTAAGAACTATGGAGGAATTTCTTATGGTTCTTAAGACTTTAGTGCCTCGAGGTTCCCCTTTGCAAGAAACAGGTGGTATGGGTGGTATAGATTCAGAGGTGTCATTATTAAGTCGGGGTAATTTAGAACCCTTGGAGTAGAATATGCCTATTGAGAATATTGCAGATATAACACAAAAAAGTCAGTTGAAAAAATTAATGGGGAACTATATAGACACTATATACGAGCAACCTTCATTGCAGAAAATAACTTCTGTTCTAACCGACTTATCTCGAGATCTCCCAGGTATAAAGAGACAAATAGCCAGCTTTCAGTTTGGTGCTGGTAATACTATTTCCGGTTTTGTTGGTGGAGTTAATGGCTTGGCTCCAGATGGAGATGCCCTTTCTGATCATTATACGGTAAAGGTTTTAAGTACTTCTTTAAACAGTGCTGGTAGAAGCATTACGGCTGCTTTACAGGATAAAATAGCATTACGAGCAACCTCTGAATGGGCGCCATTTGTGCCTTTGGACTGGTTAAGCAATGCAGTTAATGCTGTCTCGCAAGCCGCTACTGGAATGTCTTTACTTGTTAGATTTACTAGTAGGAGAATATGGAAAGGAACATCCCCCGTAGCGATTACTTTAACTTTAAAATTTGAGGCCGTTGAAAGTGCTTATAATGATGTGATAATACCTTGTAGGGATTTATTATGGTTATGCCTACCAGATGAATTACAGGGGTCGATGAAATTATTAATACCCCCGGGACCTTCGGCATTTTATTCTACGGAGACTATAAATAGAATTCAGGCCGCTTTAACAACGGCTGCGCGCTTAGGGGTGCCTGGGGCTGCTGAGCTTTCTGAGCATTTAACGGCTGGAGATAGAATTACAATATATGTTGGAAAATATTTATTATTTGATAGTGTAATTATTAAAGAGGTAACGCCCATTTTTGATACTAGAGTAGATGAGAAGGGTTATCCTATTGGAGCAACTGTTAATGTGACTTTTGAAACCTATGAAATTCTTACTAAAACCGGTTTAGAAAAGGTGTTTCGTGGATAGAACAAAATTCTATACTAAGGTTACGGTTGATGGTGTGGAACAATTAGATTATTTGCATCATACGTTATCTGGATTTAAGATGAAATATGAGCCTTCATATTATAGAGTTAACGCAACTGATTTGATGAGACCAGATACTATTAGCTATAAAAATTATGGCACGGTGAGATACTGGTGGTTGATATTATATGTTAATGGGATTGGCGATCCTTTTAGTGAGTTAACACTTGGTCAGCTATTACAGATACCGAATTTAATTGATGTCTATAACTTTTATAAGAAATATAAACTTCGATGATTGGTGTTTTAGGTAATTACAATTTGAATTTAAAATTTGGGGAAACTGAAGTACCTCTTGATATTTCATTATTAAGGGATTTTACTATTGTGCAGGATATGACGCAGTTTTTACCTACGTTTAGACTTAAGATTGAGGATGCTGGTGGACATGTTACGCATCGAATACCTTTTGATAAGAATTTAAGTAAGATTTCAGTACAGATATCTTCTTCTGTTGCTGCTGATTTTTATAATTCTTTTAATTTTAGGGGTTATAAGAGACAGCCCGTGGCAGAGTTTGGAACTTCTGTTGTATATGATATTTCTGGGGTCTTGGATAAAGATTATTTATTTGACCCCCCCTATTGCCGAGCAAGTGAGGAAGGTCAGACAATTAAAGAATTTTTGGAGAAAATGGCAATTGAGGAGTTAAAATGTGATGAGACAGATGTTAGTCCTAGTTTAAATTATGTTAAATCTATCATTCAGCCGTGGTGGAGCAACATTAAGTTATTACGTTATTTAAAGAGCAACCTAGCCGGATTACAAGATAATTATGCCTTTCAGATTTTTATTAAGCAGAGAAATGGAAAAAGTATTTTTGTTTGTAGAAGTTTAAAAGAGTTAATTAGTGGGCCAGAAATAGCTAGATTTGCTATTAGCGATATACAATTTGAAGATTTTTATCCTGTGTTTGATTATAAAATTTATGACGACTTTATGATGCTTAGTGCATTTGGTGGTGAGACTTTAGATTATAAGTATTTTAATGATGTAACTGGAGAGGTTGTTGAGGAGGAAGCAACGCTTGATTATTTTTATTCTTTGACTGATTATTTTGGAATTGATGCCGAAGACAAGTTTTCTCGATCGTTATTAACTTGGCCAGGAAGAAGCAACCAATTTACTGAGGATTTTAAAGGACGCGCTTATGCAAAATATTATGAGCGAATTTTTGGTTTAGTAAAGATGTCTATTTTAACGTGGGGTATTATAAATATGTGCCCTGGTGATGTCATATTTTTAATTTTTCCACAAAGCGCTTTAGAAGGGGGTAGTAGTTATGTATATGCTGGGTATTGGGTTGTAAGACAGGTTAAGCATATGTTTGGAAAAACGCATCGAACCAAGCTTTTTTTAACTCGAAATGGTATGGATACTGGAGAAATGACATCTTTGGTAAAAGCTCCAAATAAGAGGACAATGTAATGGGTGAAGACTTAAAACAAGCTTTAGATGAAAAATTTTTTGGCATGTGGCGTGGAAAAGTAATGGATAATAATGACCCCTTGCTACGAGGTCGAATTAGGGTCAAGATTATTCCTTGGTTTTCTAAATTAGAAACGGATCAACTTCCTTGGGCAGTTCCTGCTTTTAGTATATTTTGTGGTTCGGGAGTAGGTTCTGGTTCTTTTTCTGTTCCAGACATAGACAGTTTTGTTTTTATATTTTTTGAAGCTGGTGATTTATACCAGCCCGTATATTTTGCTGAAGCTCCGACCGCTCTAACTGGAATTCCTGCACAAGCCTTATTAAATTATCCTCAAAATCGAGTAATAAAGACAGCGATGGGATTAATAATTGAGATTAATGATTTTTTATTAGAAGCAAAAGTAACGCATCCTACTGGTGCTATTATGAAAGTTGGAACACTTGGAAATATTCAAGCTTCAACGCCGACAGATGTTGATATTTCAGCTGCCGTTGCTAATGTTCTTGCGGATACAGTAAATATAACTGGAAATGGAACTATTAATGTTATTGGTGGAACAATTAATATAGCGGGGAGTGGAACGGTATCCATTGCTGGTGGAGTCGTCGCCATAAATACATAGCTATGAAAACTATTTCTTTGCTTGGAGACAAATCGGATCATGGTGGAACTATAGTGGAGTCTGGCCAAGGAGATAATAAATTTATTGTAAATGGCATTCCTGTTGCGGTGGAAGGTGCTTTGCACTCGTGTCCAATTTTATGGCCTACGCCACATGGAACGACACCAATAAAAGCCATTACAATTAAAAGTGTTAAGAATGGAAAGCTAATAGTTACTCAAGGGGCTAAGGCTGAGTGTGGGGCAATTATTCTTCCAGTTCCTGGTAGAAACGTTTTTGTGGAGTAAACTATGCCAAATACTATTGAAATATGGAGTGAGTTGGATCATAGAATAATTCATGATAGTCAGGGTGCTGTAAAGAAGGCGGTTAATGTTGATGCCGTTAAGTCTTCAATTTTAAACATTTTGGGAACTAGACGTGGAGAACGAGTAATGTTACCGACTTTTGCTACGGCTTTATATGATATGGTTTTTGAGCCCATCAATGAGGAGCTTTTAGATTTCATAGCTAGAGAGGTTAAAGATAATATAGAGATTTGGGATAATAGAGTTTCGGTTGTTGGTGTTGATTATTACGCCAATCATGATTTAAGTGAGATTACGTTAACAATAAATTTTATGCTTCGTGGATATACACAGACCTTTGCGGTAGAGGTTCCGGTGTAGGAGGTGTTATGGGAAATACTTTAAATTATGTAAATTATGATTTTGATGATAATATGCAACAGCTTATAGATAGATTGAAAGCAGCTTCTGGGGCTTGGAAAGATACTAATCGATCTGGTACTGGCCAGATGTTGATTGAATTATTTGCTTACATCGCAAATCAGGTCTTATATTATATTGAACGTAGAGCTGAGGAGTCATATCTTCCAACGGCAAAGCTTCGGTCTAGCGTTATAAACCTAGTTAGATTATTGAATTATATTCCAAGAAGACAAACTTCTGCGATTGGCATTTTAACATTTACGTTAAGCAGCCCAGCAACAAAGAACATTTATTTACCTCAGTGGTTAGAATGTCAGACAGCGGCGGGAATTAAATATTTGGTTTCAGAAGACGCCGTTATATTAACTGGAGAATCCTCTAAAAATGCTAATGCTATGCAAGGGGAAAAGGTTGATATCGAAATAACAGCTGATGGAACTTTAGGGTATGAGTATAATATTAACGATATAAATGTTGAGAATACGGCTTTATATATTTATGTTGATGGAGGTTTGTGGACGAAGGTTTCTTCATTTTTAGGAGCAGAACCTATTGATAAATATTACTTAATTAAGACTGAGTTAGATGATACTGTGACTATAGTTTTTGGTGATAATATTAAAGGAAAGGCCCCAGATGCTGGTTCTATTATTTTAATTCGTTATGTAAAATCCGATGGAATAAATGGAAACGTATATTTGCCTGGAAAAATTATAACGATAATTGATAATATATATGATGAGGATGGAGGTGTTGTTAGTGGAATTACAGTAACGAATGCAGATACATTTTTAGGCGGGGATTCTGCTCAAGATATTGAGGATATTCGAACTTTAGCCCCAGCAGTATTTTCAACTGGTAGTAGAGCTGTGACGAAGGCTGATTATATATCAATATTAAAGAATTATCCTGGAGTGGCTGACGCAAACGTTTGGGGCGAAGCCGAGGAGACCCCCCCGGATATCACTTTATTTAATGTTGTTAGATTAGTTATTTTACTACAAGAGTGGGCTTTGCCAGGAAGCACATTTAAAACCGCATTAACAACCTATCTTTATGATTATGCCCAAATTACTGTGAAGTATGAATTTATTGACGCGGAGATATTAAATGTGATTCCAACCTTAGATATAGTTACTGTGGAAGGTTCTACTTTAGCTGTAGTTCAAGATAGAGTTGAAACGGCCTTGACAGCACAATTTGTTTTAGGCACGACAGCTAAATTAGGAATATCAAAATATTTATCGGACTTAATGTATGTTGTTGATGATTGTGAGGGGGTATCTTATCATCATATGATTTTAGAGATATATAAGGCTTTAGGCACTGGTTATGATTCATTTTATGATTTTGGGATTCTTCTTGAAGCGGTGCCAATTTTAGCTGGAAGTGTAAGGGTGTTCGTTAATGACGTTCAGGTGGCTATTGATGATGGTGCTGGACATTTTACTGATATGTCTTCAAGTTTAGCTGTATCTGGTGAGGTAAATTATGTAACTGGTTATATAGGAATTGATGTGGTTCCAGCTTTAGGCCCAAGTGACGTGGTGTCGGTGCGGTATCAAATGGATGAGGATGGGGACATAATCGTTACGAAGAAGCAGGTAACTAAGTTATATGATGTAGACGTTACTTCTATTAGTTAAAAAGGAGATTAAAAGATATGGGAAAACATAAATGGTATGAAGGTATTTGGGAAATACAGCATATTAGGAATGGCAAGGTAATATGGTCTGAAATTAAGAGAAATAATTTAGTTGACCAAGGCGAAAAAAGTATGCTTGATACATATTTTAGAGCATTAAACGCTCCTGTGGTTTTTTATGTACGATTAGCTAATGATACCATTCAGGAAACTGACACGTTAGCGGATATTCAGAATGAGCCTTCGGGTAATGGTTATTCCCCGCAGCTTTTGGAACGATCCGCTGTGGGATTTCCAATATTAGAAGCGGATCTTGGGGATTGGCGGGTGGTATCAAAGACTATTACGTTTACGGCTTCTGGTGGAGAGATTGGCCCTGTAAATTTAGCATTTTTGGCAACTTCTAGTGATAATACAGGGTTATTATTGGCATATATTACCACAACAGTTGAACGAACTATTTTAGATGGAGATAGCGTAAATGTGTCAATGAAAGTTAAATTAAAATAGGATAAAGATATGGCTGAAGGACAGATTAAAGGAATAATAAATACTTGGAACTTTGATGCCCTTGGTACAACTTATGTAGCATCGCTTTCGGAAATTGATGTGTCAGAAATATGTGCTATATTTATACATAAGACTGGGGTAAATGACAAGATAATTACTGTTCCAATAGGAGAGAGAACGGGCATAATTGATGTGGCTAATGCTAAGACTTATAACCCCGTGGATTTAACAAAAAATGTTACGTCTGGAGTTAGAGTTTCTGGAAATATTTATGCTGTGGCCGCATTGACTGGACCTTCTTATAATATTGGGGTTATACAGACCTATAATGTCGATGAGTTAGGCACTGTTACGTTTATTGCTAAAGCTGAAATGACTTTACCATACGTTGGTGATGCAACCCAGCCTATTATGACAAGAATAGCTAGTAATATGTTTTTGGTTTTTTTTAATCCATTGGTATTTTTAGCGACGGTTTCCATTAGTGATGATGGAACAATAATTACTGGACCGATAGATACGATTGTTGCAGTTAACGGTCGAAGAGCAACCATTTTGCCCGTTTCTGGAAATATTTATGCAATCTATTATATGGACTCTGTTACTTTAGGCGCTTGTCTTTCGACCTATGAAGTATTAGCGAATGGTACAATTGTTGGTTTGGTTGATACGGCCGTGATATCTACTTTGCCTGCTGGACCTTTTATTAGAAGCAATTATGGAAATATTTTTATTCTTTCGCATAGAACGGGGCCTTTTAGTGCTGTTAGTACTATTGAGATTCAAGATGATGGAACTATTGGCAGTATTATTGACACTTATACCTTTAGTGGTATTTTAATTGGACCGCCAATACTTGATTCCGTATCAAATACGTATTATGCTTTAGCCTCTGCTGGTACACTTTCTGACGGTTATGTAAAAGTAATTAAGATAGAAGCCGATGGAACGATAGTAGGAGAAGTAGATTCTTTACATTTTCCGGCTGGAGAGATATTTTTAGTTCCAGGATTTGTGAGAGTTGGAAATGACTATTTTGGTATCACATATACTGATGCGTTAAGTAATGGATATGTGGCCATTGTAGAAATTGAGACCGCTAGAGTATCTAAAGCAGTAGTTGATAGTGGATTGTTTGGCGAATTTGTTGATGCTCATTCTGTATATCCACCAAAGTCCTATGATTTATTTGGTTTAAATTTTGATGAGAGTGTATTATTAAATGGAAATTTTGATATCTGGGATGCTGAAATACCTTTATCTTGGATAGTTACAGGAACAGTTGAAAAAGACTATACTATTTTTAAATTTGGAATAAGCAGTTTAAAGCTTACTGGAACGCCTAATGGAAGTGTTGTACAAGCACTTTTGAGTCCGACACAGTTTCGTAATAGAGATACTACATTACAATGTTGGGTTAAATCAAGCACGATGAATACGGCACGAATTTGCATTTCAGATACGAATGGAAATTCATATTCGGATTATCATAATGGAAATGGAGAGTGGCAACTATTAGAAGTTAGACGAAGTGTTGCTACTCCAGTATCTATTCAGGTAAAGCTTTTAGTTGAAAGTGGGGCTATTGCTTATTTTGAAGACGCCTCGTTATGTATTTGGAATTTTGATGAGGGCTATTATTTTGATGATGATAGCCAAAGAATTGTATCTATTGAAGGCCTGGCTACCTTAGAGCCCTCAAATTTTAGATATGCCGCTTTAGAGTCTAGAGAAATAATTATAGAATGTGAGATGTCTCTGATTGCTGATTATGCAAAGTGGATAGATTTATTAGAGTTAGTGCCACAAAAGTTTAGAGAGTCTATTCTTTTACAAGAGTTTTTACAGGCTATTGGAGTTTCTGTTGGAACGTGGTTGGGAAAGATTGATGATTTGCTAACCATTCTTGATCCTTACAAGGTTGGAGAGGCTTATATAGATTATTTAGCGGCATTATTAGGATTGACGTTGGTTAAGCATGAAGAGACAACGATTATTGATTTAAGAAAGCAGGTTCAAGAGGTTGTTGATTGGTATAAGATAAAGGGAACTTATAAGTCGTTACAAATTATAGCACACTCACATGGATTTACGACGAACATCTATGATATGTATACGAAGGATTATATTACATTTGTTTTAGAAGAATGGTTTGTTGGTGATGAAGGAGAAAACCCACCAGGATTAGATGCGAGCTATTATAAGTCACCACATTTTGGTTATGAGGTTGTATTAGATAAAGTTTATTATGATGGATCTGATGCTTATTTATTTAGCTCTGATATGGAAACAGACGCCATATATTTTGTCGAAAGCATCAGACCTGTGAATACGGTGCCGCACTATAGAGTATTATTGAATTGTTTGACCTATCAAGATGGTTTAGTTTATACCACAGATGTTTTAGTAAAAACTATAACTACTGGAAATTGGGTATGGGCACAGCTCAATTTTGATATGGATTATGTTGGTTCTGGATTAGGATGGAATTTTGATGATGGGAGTTTTTTTGACCAAAGTTTTGCTGGTTTTTTGAATTCCATTACTAAGTATCAACTTGGGATTGGAAATAAAGGAGTTTCGCCTGATGATTCAAATTTTAATTTGGCAAATGTGGTAATACAGGGCAATATTAATTCCATTGCAATTTATGATGATAGGGTTGAATATGAAATTATCATTCCAAGCGGAACTGTTCAAGATGGCTTATCTGAGTTAGGCTTATTTTTAAATGATAATACAACGATGGTGGTAGCTTCAACCTTTCCAGATGTAGATAAAACGTCGGGTTACGAGCTTAGAGTTTTGGTAATTATTATGCTTTCAAGTCAAATGGCGGAAAGTGTAATTGTAAGTTAAATAACGTAAGGAGGGAATTATGGGAAGTACAAATTTTGGAAATCAGATACAGACGGTTCAGTTTTATGCCCCAGCCCAAAGCCTTGTGGTAAACCGAAAAGAAACAGAGGTTCAAGAGCGTGGTATATTTAAAGGGGGATATTGTACTTATGTTGGAAATACCGTAACGATAAGTCCTTTAGTTTGTGTAATTGGAGACGATGATTATACTTTACGGATTAAGACCCAGATTAGCGTGGCTATTGTAGCAGCTATTGCTACACCGTATATTGTTTTGCGATGGACATATGCGGCTACAGCAAATAATTATATGGATTTTTTGGCTGTTGGATCTGGAAGTATTTTAGCAAATGATTTAATAATTTGTAAATGTAATTTTGTTGCTGGGAATATTTCTGGTATTGAATATGGGGATGTTAGCTACCCTAGAAGTACCCCCAATGTGCAATCTATGTTTTTAAAAGTAGAACCTTCTAGTCCGGCTTCTATGAGCGTTAGAGTTCGGGGTGGAAGGACAACTTATGGAGCGTCGAGTTTAGAGATTAAAGACCAAGCAGTTGGGCCATTTTCTGTCCCAGTGGGGAATCCCAGGAAAGACTTAATTTATATTGATACAGATGGAACAATAAAGACTTCAACCGGTTCTGAGGCTGTTAGTCCTGTAGCTCCAAGTTATAGTGGTAAGGTTGTATTGGCAGAGCTAACTTTAGCTGTTGGGATGTCGACTATTGTGGTTAGTAATATTAAAGATGTTAGAGCCTTTCTTGGATCAAATGCTGGAACATTTTTAGCTTTGCAAGATACGCCTTTATCTTATGCGGGAAAAGGTGGCTATGATGTAAAAGTAAATTCTGGTGCGACGGCTTTGGAATTTGTGGCTCCTATTGCCGCTATACCTTCTGGTGGAATTATTATGTGGTCTGGTTCTATTGCTTCGATCCCTTCTGGTTGGTATCTTTGTGATGGAAATAATGGAACACCCAATTTGAAGGATAAATTTATAGTTGGTGCTGGAGGGTCCTATGCTGTTGGAGCAACTGGTGGAGAAGCCCACCACACATTAGTGGGGGCAGAACTCCCCGCACATACGCACGAAGTACCGCAAAGATCTATACCGGGGGGACCTGATGGGAGCGCCTATACGACCGCCACTTATCAGACAGACAGAACAAATCAGACAGATGTTACTACAGCCTTTGGTGGTGGTGCTGGACACGAAAATAGACCACCGTATTACGCTTTATGTTTTATTATGAAGGCGTAGAAGAGGGGTAAATATGGCAGGTAATAAAATTTTAGAAACGAGGGTAAAATACTTAGACCCTACGGTTGGGGCTTTTAGAGATATCTCAATTTCTCTTGCCATGAAGCTTATAGTTTCGGCTAAAGAATTGGAGAAGGAGCTTCAACGGTTGGAAGTAGATGGAGAAAAAATAGTATGAGAAAAAGTATAATTGATACTGGTCTAGTAACGGAAAAGATTAAGGTTGTTGTTAAGAAGAATTTAAAGGATTTGGCTCTTGGGAAAGATTCTTTTGCTACACCAAAACAAAAAGACATAAGGAGGAAAAATAAATGTTAAAAGCGGCTTTACATGAAGAGTTGAAAAAGGCTAAAGTTTTTTGGAGAATTAGGAAATTTATTAATGAAGAGGAGCATAAGAAAAATAATTCTTATGCAGTTAACTCCTTTGAAGGAAACTTATTATTGAATGAAGGCATAAATTTGCTTTGGACTTTGGTAGCTGGAACGGGTGGAACAAAATTCGATCATAGTAATGCCTATATTGGCGTTGGGGACAGTACAACACCCGCGGATGCAACCCAGACCGGCTTACAGGCTGTGACTAATAAAGCTTATGCGGCGGTTGATGATGGATATCCCACATATGGAACAGACCAAAAAGCTACTTGGCTAGCAACTTTTGGAGCTTCAGTGGCAAATTTTGATTGGAGAGAATTTACCGTGGCTAATGGAAATAGTGACGCAGCCGTGAATTTGAATAGAAAAGTATCGGTTCAGGGAACTAAGGTTTCTGGGCAGGTTTGGGAGGTATCTTTAGAAATCACTCTTAGCTAAAGGTTATGTACGGTAAAAGCCTTTAGAGAATCAGTTGTAATAAGCTTTTATGAAGATCTTAACCTTCATCTATTTAGCTCAAGAGATACTTCGTAAAATGGAGGAGAGCAATGTGACGAATAAATGGCTTATGTTTGGTTTTGTAGTATCTTGTGTAATTGGTATAATGATATTAATGACCCCTAGATCACATTCTATTACTTGGTATAATTGGCGATATCAGAGTCACGATACTGATGTAACGGCCATTACAAATGGCTTATCGCACGATTTAGGCTATGAGAAAGATGATAAGGCTTTATACATTTGTACGAATGAGTCAGGAACTTCAGACCCTGGGGATTGGGTAAAAATAACCTTATCGGCAACAGAGATTGCAGATTTAGCACATGTTGGGGATATTCCAACGCTGTTAAGTGAGTTAACTGACGATATTGGGGCATATTCTATTAATATAGAGTTGAAGCTCCTATCGGCTAATCACCCTGTTGCTAATTCCGCCATTTTGGATACTACCGAAACAGCAAAGAGACTTTTATTTAGAGATGATAGTGATACAGAGATTATTTGGGAGGGTCAGATTCCTAATAATTATAATGGAAATGACCTTTCTTTGGTGATGCCCTATAGTATGTCTGAGGCCAATGTAGGTAAGTATGTTTGTATTACGGCATACGTAATGGCCGTTTCACCTGGGGATAGTCAGGATATTTCAGTTGATAATTATGATGCTGTCAATTATTTGAGTTTTGCGGTTCCAGAGACTGCTGGATATCTTGGTAGTGTAACTATTATATTAACTAATGATGACGGTTGGGTTGCTGGAGATTATTTTAGAATTAAGATTGGAAGGGACACAACTCAAACGTATGGTACGGATGACGCAACAGGCTATTTTGAAATGTTGAGTCATCCTTGCATTATAAATTAATTATGGGGAGGTGATTAACGATGAAAAAAACATTTGTTGTAGTATTTGGTTTAGTGTTATTTCTATGTGGATTTAGTCCTATAGTTAGAGCACAGAATCAATATGTAACAATGGACAGTATAGACTTAAGTGCTTATTCTGCAGAAACCATAACTATTTACTGGACACAGACTGAAGGCGGAATTCTTGAATCAACCGATGCCTTATACTTTCAGTTTTCGGGAGATGGCGGGGAAAATTGGGGTTCGCTAATCTTGGCTTT